>Ga0070717_10000040_pt1 | contig 113150 bp, 100 predicted proteins | sample LARL113metaG_FD_71366 | JGI IMG/M metagenome (GOLD analysis project Ga0070717, IMG submission 71366) | Corn, switchgrass and miscanthus rhizosphere microbial communities from Kellogg Biological Station, Michigan, USA - LAR L11-3 metaG | ecosystem: Host-associated > Plants > Roots >...
TCATGAGCGTAGTTCACGATCGGATGACCGTTGCTCATGAATTCATCACCTCGCGTCACGATTCCTTGCCAGGTTTACACGATTCGATGACTTTCGTTCATGCGCGGATGACCGAGGTCACACCTTTTGATATCGATGATCATGAATCGATGACCGTTTCACATGAATTCGTGACGATCGGTAGTGTTCGAGAGAACTTCGGTAGCCCACAGATGGCCGCTTGTAACTCTGCGATGGGCCGCGCCAACGTCGGCTACCAGGTCAGCAGACAATTGAGCTGAGCTGGCCGAGGTCACGACGTCCGGCTAACCTCCTAAGCAATTTAGCAAGTAAACACTTGGAAACGCTAATCGACCATTCGCGCATACGCGGCGCCGAGCATCGTCACGCGTTTGACGTACGTCCGCGTCTCCGAGAACGGGATCGACTCGAGGAACTCGTCCATTGGCTTTCCCGGCGCGGCGCGGCGCCACTTGAGCACGTTTCCTTGGCCGGCGTTGTACGACGCGATGGCCAGCTCGACCTTGCCGCCGAGGAGGTCGACGAGGTAGCGGAAGTGCATCGTGCCGAGCTCGATGTTGACCTCGGGATTCTCCAGGCGCGCCACGCTGAAGCCGTGGAAGAGGCGGCTGCCGAGCTCCTTCCCCGTCGCCGGCATCAACTGCATGAGGCCGATCGCGCCGGCGCTCGATTTCGTGCGCGGGTTGTAGAAGCTCTCCTGGTGGATGAGGCCCATGATGAGGTGCGGGTCGAGGCCGTTCTTCCGCGAGTATTTGCGGATGGCGTTCTCGTATTTGATCGGGTAGTACATCCGCAGGAAGTACGGCGGGACGGAGTCCTGCTCGACGGTGGCGAGCTGCGGAAAGGCGGCGCGCAGCGAGCGCATCATGCTCAGCGTGTCGCCGCTGTAGTTGTAGAGCTCGGACATGAGCGCGTCGGCGTACGGCTGGTTGCGGCGGGTGCGGTTCTTGTCGATCTCGGCGCGGGCGTCGCGGGCGTCGGCGAGCGCGGTGAGCTCGTAGGCGAGGCGCAGCTCGCGCGGCATGTTCTGCTCGGCGACGTCGCGCCAGTCGGGGCGGTTCATCGTCAGCGGATTGTTCGTGGCCGTGGCGTGCGGCGCGCCCCGCTGCTCGGCGAACTTCGCATAGACGTCCTCATACGGCGCGGCCGCCAGCGCCCTGTATGCCGCGGCCGCCTCCTCCTTTTTGCCGAGGCGCTCCTGCGAACGCGCGATCCAGTACGACGTCTGGCGCTTCACGTTCGGGTTGCGGTAGTTGTCGCGGATGAACGTCAGCTGCTCGACGGCGCCGTTCAGGTCGCCGCGCGCGTAGGCCGCCCACGCCTTGTCCCACAAGTGTTGGAGGCCGGCTTCCTGCGACGGATCGACTTTCGCGAGCTGCGCGATGAGCTCGCGTTCGTACCCGTCCTGGTTCTTCGCCTCGGCCGCGTCGATGAGCGTGTTCAGGACTTCGATGCGCACGTCGGGCGCGAGCGACAGCGGCAGGAGATCTTTCAGCCGCCGCGTCGCCAGGGCGTCGTACATGTCCTTCTTCGCCTTCTTGGCGAGGTCGACGAGCTGTACGGTCTTCTTGACGTTGACGGTCTTGAACTTCTTCTTGACCTTGACGCGCTGCTTCACGGTGATGACTTTGTTGACGATCGGATTGATCGACGCGGAGAGGATGCGGTCGTTCTTCGCGGCGAAGTAGAGGGCCGGAACTGCGAAGCGGTCGGGCGCGCTGTCGAGCGGGTCGAGGAGCTTGTTGGAGTCGTCGAAGCGGCGGAGCTGCTGCAGCGCCAGCCCTTTGTTGAGCTGCACCGGAAGCTTCAGGTCCGCCGGCACGCCGAGTTGCTCCTGGAACGCGATCTCGTCGAAGCAGTTCTGCGGGTCGCCGTCGCGGAGGAAGCTGACGGCGCGCTCGAGGCGCTCGCGCGGCGTGAGCTTGATCGGTCGATCGGGCGCGAGCGACGTGAGCGACTGCACGACCGCGACGGCATCGCCAGCCTGCGCCGTGGCCGGGTTGTCGATGGCCAGGCTGCGCGCGGCGAAGAGGACGGCCGAGGCGTCGCCGTTCGCCATCGCCGCCTGCATCGCGGCCATGCGCGCGGCCGCGCCGTTGTCCGACGACGCGGCGTGCAGCGCGAGCGCGACGGCAGTGTCGAAGACGTGCCGGTAGTCGCCGGCCTCGGCGTAGAGAGACGTCAGCGCGAGGCCGGCGTCGTCGCGCTCGAGGCCCTTCGGGTCGCGCGCCCACAGCTGCGCGAGCGTCGCCCGCGCCGCGGGATGCTCGTTGTTCTGCTGCTGCGCTTGTCCGAGGAACCAGAGGCGGTACTCCTCGACGTCGCGCTTCTTGAAGGTAAAGGAGGAGAACTGCTGGACCGCGTCGGCGGCTTTCTTGTGATTCAGGGCGTCGAGGCCGGCGGCAAACGCGGTGCGCAGCTTCTCGAGGTCGGGTGGCGCCTCCGGTTTTTGATTGACGAGCGTGCGGCCGCGGCGCTCTTCGTGCCGCTCGGGCCAGATGAAAAAGTAGATCGCGCCGGCGATCGCGCCGACGAAAAGGACGGCGAGGCCGCCGACGATCAGACGGCGATGTTTTCTGCGCACGCGGCGGAGGAATGCGAACTAGAGGCCGAGAGCACCGGCGTCGCCGTCGGCGAGGATGCGCACGAGCTCGTCGTAGAAGTAATTCGACGACTTCCGCACGTCCTCGCCGATGCGCTCGTCGTACATCTGCCGGCTGCGGTCGATGTCTTCTTTCAGCCGCTCGTAGATGTCCTTGTTCTTGCGCCCCTGGTCGACCTTCGCCTCGTTGTAGAGCTTGATCTCGGAGACGAGGAGGCGGGCGAAGCGCCGGGCCTCGTCGTGCTTTTTCGCGTCGTCGCTCTGCGGGCCGCCGAACGCGCCGCCGCGCTGCAGGCCGGCCGGCGGGATGTACTGCGTCGTCGGCCGCTCGTCGTGCGACGGTGCGGCCGCGGGTGGCGGCGGAGGCGGGGGTGGCGGAGGCGCTGCCGGACGCTGCGTCGCCGTGCTGTTGCCGAACTCTTCGGCCGCGGGGACGTTGAAGCTCGGCCGCGCGCCGGCCATCATTTCGCGGATCGACGCGGCCGACATCGCCACGGTCTCGGAGCTGCCGGGCGGCGCGACCGCGGGCGGCGGCGGCGGCGCCGGTGCAGCCGCTTCCTCAGCGGCTTCGTTGAGGCTCGGCGAGGGGATCTTCTTGCGGATGGCGAGGGTGTCGATGAGGAGTCCGGTTGTGAAGACGAGGAGCTCGAGCGACGCCGTATCGAAGTTCGACGCCGCGTCCTCGGTCGCGTCGACGTAGACGGCGGCGGCGACCTTGTCCTTGATCACCATCGGCACGAGCGCGGCGCGCGCGGGGGCGCCGACGCCGAGGCGCGTGGCGAGGTTCGCTCCGTCCCACAGCACGACCTGCTCGTTGTGCAGCACGTGGTCGAGCTGCGGGATCAGGCCGGGCGCCGCGTTGAAACGCTTGACCATCTCGTCGTTGCCGCCGTGCGCGGTGAAGCCGACGCCTTTCCAGCCGCTGAACGTCTCGCCGCGCAGGATCAGCAGCGCCGCGCGCGAACCGAACTGCAGACACGCCTCGAGCAGGGCGTTGAGGATGTCGACCTGCGACTTCCCGCGCTCGACGATCTGGATCGCTTCCTTGACGCGCGTGGCATCGGCGCCGGCGGGCGCGGGCGGGGGTGGCGGCGGCGCAGCGGCCGCGAGCGCGGCGCGCTCTTCGTCGAAGGCCTGCTCGAGGTCGCCGATGCTCTTCTGGATGTGCGGGGCGAAGTTGATGGAGTTGACGTCGGCCTGGACGCTTTGCAGGGCCGCCTTGAGCTGCTGGTCGACGACGACGCGGACGTCCTCGATGGAGGCGCGGATCTCCGAGACCATCCGCTCGATCGACTCGCGGACATGGGACTCGATCGAGCCCGCGACTTCCTCGCCCCTCACGGCCATAAATCCTCCGGATGCTGTAGGTTGACCCTCACTTGCAAAGCGTCGCGGATTATAGCGCGCTGTGCTACTTTGTCTTCATTCATGCGGCGCTGCCTCGTCCTCCTCGTCCTCGTCGCCGTTTCGTGTGCGCGCCAGGCCGGCTCCGATACGGCCGACGAATGGCGCCTGGTCCTGCAGCAGAAGCGCGCCGCCTCGACGCCGAACGCGACGGCCGCCGACAAGCAGGCCTACGCCGACGCGCTCGCCGCGTTCGTCGAGCGCAACCCGTCGCACGGCCGCGCCCGCGAAGTCTACGAGCGGATCCAGATCGACTTTGCCCGCGACCTCGGCGCGCTCGGCCGCTGGCAGGATGCGATCCGCGTCTACCGCGCCGTCCTCGCCCACGACCCGCGCAACGCCGAAGCCGAGCGGGGGCTCGCCGAGGCCGTCGACCGCCTGGCCGTGACGCGCGCGAAGCTCGTGCAGCTCGAGCGCGGCATGTCCGAGCACGACGTCGCCCGGATCCTCGGCAAGCCGATCCCCGGCTGGACGGAGACGAAGGAGCGCCCCGACGCCACGATCGACTGCTGGTACTACCGCACGGCGGACGGCGGCGTGGCCGGCGTCTACTTCCGCGACGGCGCGCTCTTCGCGGCCGAGGAGAAGTCGCACGAGAAGTTGGTGCCGTTGTCGCGCTAACGGCGCGGAATCGCAGTTGCACACCAGACTGTTGAAAGAGCGTCATGCCGCTTTACGAGTATCAGTGCACGAATTGCAACGAGCGCATCGAGATGCTCCAGCGCATGTCGGATCCGCCGTACGGACATTGCCCGAAGTGCGGCGGTGAGATGAAGAAGCTCCTGTCGTCGCCCGCGATCCAGTTCAAAGGCTCCGGTTTCTACAAGACCGACTACGCCTCGAAGCCGAGCGAGACGAAGACAGAGTCGAAGACGGAGACGACGAAATCCGAAACGAAGAGCGACAGCAGCACGACCCCGAAATCCGAGTAGCTCCCATGGTCAAAGTCCGAGAGCTGAAACGGCGCGCCGACGTGGTGCTCGAGGAAGTCTTCCGATCTCTGTTCGAAGAGATCGACATGGACAAGGTGCGCAAGGAAGTGTCGGCCATGCAGGAAGGCGCGCCCGATCTGCAGCGCGTCGAGCACGCCCGCCAGCTGGCGCGGCGCGCGGCCATCCGCTGCGCGGCCGCCGGCGCGGTGACCGGCCTGCCGAGCGGCCTCTTCGCCATCGGCGCGCTCGGCGCGGACCTCTCGTATCTGATGTTCCAGCAATTCCGGCTGATCGTCGCCATCGCCACAATCTACGGCCACGAGCCGTCGCACCGCGAGCGCTTCGCCGAGGCGATGTCGTGCCTGGCGTACGCGTCGGGCGTGGGCATCGGGAAGCATGGCATCGGGACGCTGCTCGAGTCGGCTACGGTCGAGGGCGGCGTGGTCGCGGAGAAGATCGGCACCCGCTTCGTGCGCGAGCGCATCGCCAAGGCCATTCCCTTCGTCGGCGCCCTTTCCGGCGGCGCGCTGAACTACTGGTCGGTGCGTGCGGTGGGCCGCGCCGCGATCAAATATTACGAGGGGCGGGTTGAAGAATCGGTGGCCGACGAGATCTGGGCCGAGGGCGATCGCGAACACGCCTGAACGCAGGAATTGAAGTCGCGGGACCTCGGTTTGACCGCACGACAACGCGATGCCCAAGTTTGCAATCGATCCGTCGACGGAAGTCCGCTCCGCGTTTTACGAACGACGCAGACTTCGCCGTATCCGGATGATCGTCGAGCTGACGCTGAACCTCGTCGGCACCGATCTCACCGTCACGCATCGCGAGGCATGTTGCCTGATCCAGTGCGCGCGCAAAGCGATCCTCGACCTCCATCCGAGTTTCGAGTTGCGCTACGAGCGCATCATCGCGCCGCACTTCGAGCGCGTCCTCGCGCAACGATGGCCGCACGAAGCGCCGCTCTCCCCCGGCGACTGCGACACGGTCAATTAGCTCCCGCCTCCAACTCCCGCACCACGTTCAAGTCTCCCAATTCGCGGCGCGCCCTTGCAGCCTCTTGCCGCGCGATGGCCTTGAACTGCTCGTTGAGGAAGCCGATGTGCGGATCGTCGGGGACGAGCATGCGGTACTCGATGCGGTCGAGGAGCTCGGGGGGGAACTTGTCGCGGCGCGCGAAGACCATGGCCACGTCGTCGAAGGCGATGAGGGCCCAGTCGCGGCGGCGGTAGCGCACGAGCGAGGCGGGAAGAAAGCGGCGCTCGCCGCTGGCGGCGTCGAGGACCTCGATCTTCTCGCTCTGATACTCGTCGACGGCGAGCGCGAGGTCGTACTGCTGGATCATGGCGTGCCACGCACGGCTGTCGTGATGCGCCCGATCGTCCTCGGCGATGAACTTCTCGAACAGCTCGTTGCGCCCATCGGTCAGCGCGCGCCGCTGCGGATAAAACTCCCATTCGATCAAGCCGCCGAACTGGTCGACGTTGTAGATGTTGCCCGGCAGCGCGTACGACTTCAGCTTCGCCACGGCGACGAGCGGGTAGTAGCGCGGGTCGGCGCCGGGCGCGTGCTCGTAGCGCTGCATGGCCCAGCCGAGTGGCACGAGCGCGGCGATGGCGAAGCCGGCCGAGAGGTTGCGCGAGAGCTTCCGCAGCGGCGGCACGAGCAGCGGCAGCGCCGCGAAGTAGAGACCCTGATTACGGACGTAGCGCACGGCGAGCGCGGCGAGGAGGACGAACATGGCCATGCGCCAGAGGTTCGCGCGCTTGTCCCGCGTCGCCAGGAACAGCAGCACCAGCGCGGCGATCGTGACGTAGAGCAGCGGGAAGATGGCGAAGGGGCTCATCTGCCATTCCGCATTCACGAACGCGCCGCTGCGAATGAGCGCGCTCAATTTGAACGGCGCCGCGATCGCTTTCCAGCCGTACGGATTGATGAGGAGCGTGGCGGCGCTCGCGGCGGCGGCCATCCAGCGGCGGACGTCGATGAGCATCGCCAGCGCGGCGAGCACGGGCGCGAGCAGCGCGGATGGATGGACGTTGATCCATAGAACCGCCAGCGCCGCGTACCAGATCCACACCCGCGGCAACCTGCTCGACAGCAGCCCGATGGCGACGACGATGAAGAGCGCCGCATCCGTCGCGGGCCGGACGCCGAGCCGGTCGGAGGCGCCGGCGTAGGCGACCGCGCAGACGGCGAGCGCGAGCCCCGCGTCGCCCTCGCGCGCCGCGAAGAGCAGCGCCGCGCCGAAGATCGCGCCGACGAGGAGCGCGTGAACGATCGACATCCCGCGCTCGCCGCCGAGGTTGTGGACGAGGTACGCGGCGGCCTGCCAGAGCCACTCGCCGTCGATCCACTCCGTCTTTTCGCTCGCCAGCGCCAGCGGATCGCCGTGCGGAATGGCGTGATGGTCGACGATCCAGCGGCCCGCGGTGAGCTGCCAGAAATAGTCGTAGCTCCGGATGGGACCGACGGCGGCGACCGCGACCAGAACGAAGATCGCGAGCGCCGCGAGGCGCGTGGTCATGTGTGCGCGCAGTATAAGGCGGCAGGGCGCAGGGGGCAGGGCGCAGGGGGCGGGGCGCAGATGGTTGCGTCGCGAGTGGATTCGTTTGTGCAGAAAAGCGCGCGGTCACGACAACAACCACCTGCGCCCCGCGCTCTGCGCCCTGCCCCCTATCAAGTGCTGGGCGCGGGCGGAGCGGGCGGCGCGGGGATCGCGGACGGCGTCGTCGGCGCGGCGGGCGGCACGGGCGGAGCCGGCGGGCCGAGGTTCTCGACCTTGATGTCGCCGTTCACCGTCGTGATCTTCAGCTCGTACTTGCCGCCGTTCACCTCGCCCGACACGCGGCGGCTGCCGGGATGCGAATGGATGTCGAGCGGGAAGGCCGCTTCGAAGTCGCCGTTGACCTGGGTGAAGTCGCCGTAGAACGACGCGCTCGGCGGCAGCATCGCCACCACGCGGCCGTTCACCGTCTTGAACGTGGCGCCCTGGAAGTCCTTCTTGAAGCGGCAGGCGATGCGGCCGTTCACGCTCCTCGCGACGACCTCTTTGGTGCCGTCGCACTCGAGGTCGAGCGAGCCGTTCACGGTCGTCGCGGCGGTCTCGCCGGCGATGCCGCGCGTGGCGATCTCGCCGTTGACCGTCGAGAGCTTGAGTTCCACGTTCGGCGGCACGTTGATGTCGTAGTCGATGCGCGGCTCGTTCCAGCCGAAGAAGCTGATGTGGACGCGGTGCTCGCGGCGGCCGATCAGCAGCGTGTCGCCGTCGAGCTCGGCGTGGAGCGTCTCGTCCTTCGCTTTGCCGTAGGTGCGGATGCGGGCGTTGAGGAGAACTTTGTCGGTGGCGGTGCCGTGGACGTTGATCGTGCCGTCGACCTCGCGCACCTCGATGCGCTTGATCTGCCCCGCCGGCCACGACTTCTCGACCGTCGTGACGTGGCGCTCGCCGCCCATGTAGCAGCCCGCCAGGGCCAGCGCCAGCAGCGAATAGATATTGCGTCCTCGGCTGTTCATACGAAACCTTACCGGCGCTTGTACGGTATCCGGCCTGGTGAGTTTCAGATGAGCTCCGACTCCTCGACGCAAACGACGCTCCTGCGCATCGCCGCGTTCCTGGTCGACGCCCTGTCGCTGGCGATTCTGCTGATTTTGCCCGCGTCCGTCATCAGCTATTCGATGGCCTGGTTCGGCGGCTCGGTGAAGGCGATCTCGCTGGTGTGGTTCGTCGCCCTCGGCGTGCTCGTGCTCGGCATGCTCGTCCGCGACGGCTGGCGCGGCCGCTCCGTCGGCAAGCAGATGCTCGGCCTGCGGCTGATCACGCCGCGCGGCGACGGCTGCGGATGGCTGCGGTCGATGGTGCGCAATGCGCTGCTGATTCTCTTTCCGATCGAGATGATCCTCGTCTTGCGCGGAAAGCCGCGCCTCGGTGATCGGGTGGCGCGGACGGTGGTCACGGAAGAGTGAGCCGTTTCTCACGCAGCGTGGTCATGAACTGCTCGATCCTCGACAACCGGACGTCGAAGTCGAATTCGTTGACCTCACCGAATCTCTCCCCCGCCAGCACCACGTCCGGCGCGCTCACCAACCGGTATGCCGTCCCTATCGCCTCGAACGGCACCACCACCCGCACCCGCTCGTACACGTAACGCTCCGCCGGTGGCGCATCGCGCAGCGCCCCCGCCGCGGCCTCGCGATACGCGCGCGACAGCCCGCCCGTCCCGAGCTTCACGCCGCCGAACCAGCGCACGACGACGACGCCCACATCAAATAGATCGCCGAGCGCGGAGAGGATCGGTTTCCCCGCCGTCCCCGACGGCTCGCCCGCGTCGGAGCTGCGCGTGCGCTCCTCGGCGAACAGGCGAAACGCCCAGCAGTGATGCGTCGCGTCGAAGTGAGTTTTCTCGATCGCGTCCAGCTCTGCGAAGAACGACACTTCGTCGGAAACGGGGAACGCGATCGCCAGGAACTCGGAGCGCTCCACCTTGAGGCGATGCTCGGCGCGCGCGGCGATTGTGCGGTAGTGGTCGCGCACGATGCGCCGACTATAATCCGCGCGCCATGTTCAAGATCGTCGAAATCTTCGGGCGCGAGATCCTCGATTCGCGCGGCAATCCCACCGTCGAAGTCGACTGCCTCCTCGAGTCGGGCGCGCTCGGCCGCGCCGCCGTCCCGTCCGGCGCCTCCACCGGCTCGCGCGAGGCCCTCGAGCTCCGCGACGGCGACAAGCGCCGCTTTCTCGGCAAGGGCGTCGCCCACGCCGTCGACAACGTCGAGATCATCGCAAAGGAAGTCGAGGGCATGGACTCGCGCGAGCAGCCGATGATCGATCTGGTGATGAAGCAGATCGACGGCACCGACAACAAGTCGAACCTCGGCGCGAACGCGATCCTCGGTGTCTCCCTCGCCGTCGCCAAAGCCGCCTCCGAGGCCGCGAGCCTGCCGCTCTTCCTCTACCTCGGCGGCACCGGCGCGCGCACGCTGCCTGTCCCGATGATGAACGTCATCAACGGTGGGGCGCACGCCGACAACAACCTCGACGTCCAGGAGTTCATGCTCGTCCCCGCCGGCTTCGACACGTTCAGCGACGCGCTACGCGCCGGCGTCGAGACTTTTCATCACCTCAAGAAAACGCTGCACGACCGCAAGCTCGTCACCGCCGTCGGCGACGAGGGCGGCTTCGCGCCGAGCCTCGATAACCACGCCGAGGCGCTCGACCTCATGCTCGCGGCCATCGAGAAGGCCGGCTACAAGCCCGGCGAGCAGATCTTCCTCGCCCTCGACGTCGCCGCGTCGGAGTTCTTCGATAAAGGCAAATACACGTTCGAAGGGAAGCCGCGCAGCAGCGACGAGATGATCGCGTACTACGCCGCGCTGAAGCAGAAGTACCCGATCGTGTCGATCGAAGACGGCCTCGCCGAGGGCGACTGGGATGGATGGGCAACGCTCACGAAAAACCTCGGCGGCGGGATGCAGCTCGTCGGCGACGACATCTTCGTCACCAATCCCGCGATCTTCGCGAAGGGCATCGAGCGCCGCATCGCCAACGCCATTCTCATCAAGCTGAATCAGATCGGCACGCTCACGGAGACGCTCGACACGATCGAGATGGCCAAGCGCGCCGGCTACCTCAACGTCATCTCGCACCGCTCCGGCGAGACCGAGGACTCGACGATCGCGGACCTCGCCGTGGCCACGAACGCGGGGCAGATCAAGACCGGCTCGGCGTCGCGCAGCGACCGCGTCGCCAAGTACAACCAGCTCCTGCGCATCGAGGAGGAGTTGGGCGACGCGGCGGTGTTTGCAGGAAAATCGCTGTACAAGAGGTAACAAAAGTGGCTGCTGCGTCACTCCTAGGACGAGAGCGATCGTATGTCCGGGGACCGCAACCTGATCGTCGGTGTCCTCCAGCTCGGCAATTTGTTCGCGCGCCGGCTCGCACCGATGTTCGAGAAAACGAACCTGACGCCGCAGCAGTGGACGATTCTGAACGTCATCGCGGAGTGCGGCCCGACCACGTCCGCGGCGTTGGCGCGGAAGATGATCGTCTCGAAGCAGAACATGACCGGCATGGTCGGACGCCTGCGCGACGCCGGCTATCTCGACCGCCACGACGACCCGAGCGACCTCCGCTCCGTGCGCGTCGCGCTCACGCGCCGCGGGCGCGCGGTCGTGGAGAAGCTCAAGCCGGCGTACGCGCGGTGGTACGCGGAGCTCGTCGCCGGCCTCCCCGGCCTCGAGGTTACCGAGCAGACGATTGCGGCGTTGATCGCGCGTCTGGAGCGGTGATGACCACGCGGTTCCTCCCCTCGCGTTTGGCCGTGTAGAGGCGCTCGTCCGCGGTCTGGAAGAGCGCCGCGACGCTGGCGCCGTCGCCGGGGAAGATCGCGCCGCCGATGCTGATGGTGAGGATGCCGAGCGACTCGACGGTGGCGCGGACGCGCTCCGCGATCATCCCCAGCGCGTCGACGCCGACCTCGGGGACGATCACGGCGAACTCCTCGCCGCCATAGCGCGCCGGGAAGTCGACGGAGCGCACCGTGTCGCGGATCACGCGGGCCACGCGTTGCAGCGCCTCGTTGCCGGCGAGGTGGCCGTGCGTGTCGTTGTATTTCTTGAAGCGGTCGAGGTCGAGCACGAGGATGCCGAAGCTCTCCGGATAGCGCGCGGCGCGCTCGATCTCGCCGTCGATGCGCTCGCGAAACGCGCGGAAGTTCGGCAGCCCGGTGAGCTCGTCGGTGCGGGCGCGCGCCTTCAGCTCGTCGGCCATGCGGTTGAACGCTGTGCCGAGCTTGGCGATCTCCAGGTCGCCCGCGACCGGCGCCTTCGCCGAGAGGTCGCCGGCGGCGATGCGGTCGGCGGCGCGCGCGAGATCCTCGAGCGGCCGCACGACGTTGCGCAGCGTCACCTGCACCGCCGCGAAGCTGAGGATGACAATGATCCAGGCGACGGCGAGCCCCGCCTCCATCATCAGGCCCGACTCGCGCTCGAGCGCCGGCAGCTGTCGCGCGATCTCTCCCTTCCGCTCCTCGATGAGCCGCTGGGCCTCGGCCACGACGCGCAGCGACTCGTTGTCGACTTCGTCCTGTGTCGACGTCGGATCGTCGACGACCGTGCGATAGCCGATGACGCGCCGCCGCAGCGCGCCGGTGTCGATCGCGCGGAGCGCCGCGTTGTCGAGGAGCTGCGAGACCAGGCGGTAGTCGCCGCCGCGCGCGTGATACGCGTTCTGCGCGCGCACGAGCTCCTCGAGCGCGGCGATGGCCCGCGTCTCCACGCCGACGAGGCGCTGCCATCGCTCCGCCGCCAGCTTCGCGCGCCAGCTCAAGCCGCCGGTGATGGCGAAGAGAACGAGCGCAAACGCGAAGGTGAGCAGGAGAACGCGGCGGCGGAGCGGCGTGCGTTTCATGAAAGCGCGTTCAGCCGCCGGGCCACGCTGTGCACCGCGTGCACGTACGCGGCGTGGCTCCACGTCAGCGGCGCGACCGACGTCGCCTCGCCGGTGTACGGGTCGACCTGCTCGGCCAGCACGCCGCTCGGCAGCGCGCGGCGGCAGGCCCACAGCAGGATGTCGATGGCCTTCTGCAGCTCCGCCGCCGTCTTCGCGTGCAGCGCGTACCAGTGCGCGACCGACAGCGTGCAGAGGATCCACGGATTCCCCGGAACCTTGGCGAGATCGTTCTTCTCGACCTGGAAGTAGAAGTCGTTTTCGTAGCGGGCCAGGCCGCCGACGTCGGTGCGGACGGTCAGCCGCTCGATCATCTGCTCCATCGTGGCGGCGATGAACGGATCGTCGGCCTCGAACATCCCGAACGTCCACAGCCCCGCCATCGACGCGTCGAACGTCGGGTCGCATTCGATCTCGCCCTTCGGCGACACCGTGATCATGCGCACGAAGCGGCCAAGGGACGCGTCGAAGAGATGGCGCCGCGCCGCTTCCTGGATCTCGAACGCTGCGCGGCGATAGCGCTCCGCGGCCGGCTTCTCGCCGAACGCGTCGGTGAAGCGCGCGGCCGCGTTCAGCCCCGCCCACACCGCGCCGATCGTGAACGCGGTGATGCCGCGCCGCTCCTCCCACAGGTCCCACGACGGCGCGGGGAGGCGCGTGTACGGCTCGCGGTAGCGCGCCAGGAAGTCGCCCATCGTCTTCACCACCGGCTTGTAGAGCGGGCGCACGAACTCGACGTCGTGGAACTTCTCGAAGTGCATCCACAGCGCCCACAGCACCAGCGCCGTCTCGTCCTCCTGGATCGGCAGCTGGCGCTTGCCGTCGGCGGAGATCCACGGATGCCACGACGAGCCGACGGAGCCGTCGGGGTTGTACTTGTGCAGGAGGAATCCCTCGGGCGTCGGCAGGCGCGAGCAGAACTCGAAGAAGCGCCGGGTGATGTCGCCGTAGCCGGCCTGCACGAGCGCGGCGGTGACGATGGCGCCGTCGCGTGGCCACATATACGTGTACGTGTCCTTGCCGAACTGCACGATGTCGGAGTCGGTCGCGGCGATGACGGCGCCGCTGTTGTCGATCTGCGTGCGCAGGATGAGCAGCGAGCGCCGGTAGAGCCGCTGCACTTCGTCCGGGAGTCCGCCGATGTCGAGCTCGTTCTTGACCCAGAGGCGCCAGTAGTTCGACGTCCGCTCCAGGAACGACGCCGCGCCGCGCTCGCGCACCAGGCCGTCGAGCAACGCCACTTCGCGGTAGGCCTTGCCGAAGATCCACCAGATCCACACCGTGCGCTCGCCGCCCGCGGGGAGCAGCGCCTCGATCATGCCGGTGGCGTCGACGGAGCCCTGGGCGATGGCGTTGCGCTGCAGGTTGCCGTCCTCGGCGTCGCGCCACGTCCCTTGAAATCCGTCGCGCTCCTTCGCGCCGATGGCGAAGTTGTGGAAGCCGTACGCGTCGTCGATCGAGCCGTTCATCAGCACGTAGCGCATCCCTTTGTAGGCGACGAGGGCGTTGAGGTCGGGGTCGAAGAAGATCGTGTCGCCGACGGCGTTGCCCCAGAGATGCGGATCGAAGTGGATGTAGAGCCGCGCTCGGCGGTCGGCGTCGTGCTGGTTGCGCAGCGTGACGCGGCGGACGAAGAGATCGCGGTCGAAGTCGACGGTGTCGGAGACGGTCATGTCGAGGGCGAGCAGCGGCGACGTGGCGCGCAGCCGCGTTACGAGTGTGTCGTCTTCGTAGTCGAGCGTCTTCTCCCACGACGGGCTGCCGATCCAGGCGAAGTGGCCGTCGCACCAGACGCCGAAGAAGGAGACGTGGCCGTCCGTCTGGTTGTCCTGCCCGACGTGCGGGAAGTAGACGTCGCGGATGTTGTACTCACGATCGAAGTTGATCATGAGATTGCCGTTGCCGATGGGAAGATCGCGCGGCATGCTGATGAAGGATACATGGACGTGCTTTCGCTTTACTTTGCTGCTCTCGCGGCCTGCGATCCGGAACGCTTGATACGCGAGTACAGGGCGCAGGGCGCAGGGGGCGGGGCGCAGGTGGCATTGCCGCGCAACGTCGTGGCCATCGGGAAATGCGCCGGGCCGCTGCTCGATGGGTTTGGCGATTACGACAATGCGTTCGTGGCCATGCCCGAGGGCTACCGCGAACCCCTGCGCCCCGCGCCCTGCGCCCTGCGCCCTCCGATCGTCTACAAAGGCGGCCATCCCGACATGACGCCGGCCTCGTTCGCCGCGGGCCGCGCGCTGCTCGACTTCGTCGACGCCCACGACGACATCACGTTCCTCGTGTCCGGCGGCGGCTCTGCCTGCGTCGAAGTCGCGCTGCCGCCGCACACGGAAGAAGAGCTGATGGCGAAAAACCGCGAGCTCGTCGCCTCGGGACTGCCGATCGGCGAGATCAACCGCGTGCGGCGCACGCTCTCCGCGATAAAAGGCGGGCGGTTGGGCGGGCGGGTGCGCGGGCGGTGCGTGACGCTCGTTTACTCCGACGTCGCGACCGGGCGGCTCGAGGACGTCGCGTCCGGCCCATCATTCATTGATATGCGCTTGATCGCCGACAACACCACGCTCGTGCGGACGGCCGCGCGCATCGCCGGCGGAGACGCGTTCGTCGTCGAGCAGCAGATCGAGAGCGACGTCGACGACGCCGCGCGCTGGCTCGCGTCGCTCGACGTGCCCCTCGTCATCGCCGGCGGCGAGCCGACCGTCGTCGTGCGCGGCGGCGGCAAGGGCGGCCGGTGCAGCGAGCTCGCCGTCCGCTTCGCGTTGCATTGCGACCGGCCCACCACTGCGCTCTTCGCGAGCTCCGACGGCGTCGACGGCAACAGCGGCGTGGCCGGGTGGCTTCTGCGCCTTCCGCGGGCGCTCGACCGCGCCGCGATTGAAAACGACCTGCAAACCTCCAACTCCGCGGCGGCCGCCGCCCGCCTCGGAGAAGCGATTATGATTCCCACGGCCGGCAATAACCTTCGCGATCTCTACATCTTGGCTCGCGGCTAGCACGGCTGGCCTCGCATCGGAATGTCGACGGAGCCGACGGTTCACCACGACCACCATCTCTCGGCGCGCGAGCGTCAACGGCGCGGGCCGATGTGGGGATGTCTGCGCTGGATCGCCGGCGGCTGCCTCACCGTTCTTCTCCTCTTGGCGATTGTTGTCGGCGGCGGCTGGTGGTACCTCGGCACGAACAGCTTCGCCGACCTCGTGCGACTCCGCGTCGCCAAGACGCTCGAGGCCCGTCTCGGCCGTGCCGTCACCATTCGCGACGTCGACATCGTCCGCGGCCGCGAGTCGCGCGTCATCCTCAAAGACCTGCGCATCGCCAACGCGCCCGGCGCGTCCACGCCGTATTTCGCCACGGTCAAGCAGCTCGTCATCACCGGCGGCGTGGACTCCTTCTGGGGCCGCAAGATCCGCGTGAACCGCGTCGACGTTTTCGAGCCGCGCATCAACTTCGAAGTCTTTCCGTCCGGCGCGCCGCTCGTGCACAACTTCCCGCACTGGCAATCGGGCCCGCCGAGCAAGTACGAGATCTACCACCTCGACATCGGCACGATGTACGTCCACAACGGCGCGTTCGACTTCAACGACCGCCGCCACGACGTCGGCGCGATTGCCACGGCCATCGACTCCACGATCAACGTCACGTCGAAGGAAGACCTCTACGCCGGTACGCTCACCAGCCCGCAGCTGAACCTGCGCATCCAGGACTACGTCCCGTTCAACACCGCTATGCGCGCCGACTTCCGCTACTCGCCGAACGTGCTCGAGCTGCGCAGCGTCGCGCTCGACGGCGGTCCCGACCTGAAAGTCTTCGCCCAGGGCCGCGTCGCGCCGCTCGCCGACGCCATCTACAACCTGCGCGTGCAGTCGCGCATCGGCCTGAATCGCGTGCGCGAGATCTTCCGCGTGCAGAAAGTCCTCGACGGCCCGTTCGTCATGGATGCGAACTTCGCCGGCCGCGCCGGCACGTTCAAGCTCGCCGGCGGCTGGATCTCGCCGAAGATCGACGCCGACGCGTACACGCTGACGAACGCGCGCGGCCGCCTCGACGTGACCGACACGCGCGCCATCGTCGACGTCGAGCGCGCACAGTACGCCGGCGGCACCATCGCCGCGCACTACGTCCTGCCGCAGTACGCCGAGCCGTATCCGATGTCCGTCGACCTCCGCTACAACGGCGTCTCCGTCGAGAAGCTCTTCGCCGACTGGTCGCTGCCGAATCCCGGCCTCCAATCCAACGCCACCGGCCGCTTCGTCTATCACTGGAACAAGGACCGGCTGCTCGCGGGGGCGGGCGAGGGGAACGCGGCGCTGGCCGGCCCCGTGCGCGGCGCGGTCGACTACGCGCTCGACAATGGCGTCGTCGGCTTCCGCAAGATGGAGCTCGACCTGCAGGCGTCGCACGTCTCGCTCACCGGGAAGCTGCGCATCGCCGACGCCTCGGTCGACTGGCTCGTCAAGATCCACTCCAACGACTTCAGCGAGCTCGATCGCATCGGCTACGACTTCGCGCGCTCCGCCGGCAAGAAGACCTACACGCTCCTCGGCCTCGGCGGCGCGGGCGACATCACCGGCAGCATTCAAGGCAAGCTGAAGACGCCGCAGGTCGTCGCGCACATCGTGGCCGCAGGGGCGAAGTACAACAACGTCGCGATCGGCGACGCCGACGTCGACATGAAGTACGACGGCGCGCAGGACGTGCTGACGTTCGAGAAGGCGACGTTCCGCGAAGGCGCCGCGCGCATGGCGATGACCGGCACCGTTGCCTTCCCCGCGAAGGGTCCGTCGCCGCGCTTCGACCTCGCCATCGACGCCGCGAACTTCCCGCTCGACCGCGCCGTCGCCGTCGTCAACCTCAAGCTCGCCGTCTCCGGCATCGGAACCGGCAAGCTCCTCATCACCGGCACGCCCGACGCCGGCAAAGCGACGTTCGTGAATATGCTGGTCAAGCAGCCGAAAGGCGACGTGCGCCTGAACGGCACCGTGGCCTGGCTGCCGGGCAAGGGGAACTCGACGTACGACCTCGACGTCACCGCGAACAACTTCCCGATCGCGGAGGTCGTGAAGTTCCTCGACCTCGGCACGCTCCCGGTCAAGGGCGAGCTCACCGGGACGCTGCACATCAGCGGTCCGAAGAACAAGCTGAACGGCCAGGGCAACGTCATCGTGCGCAACGGCGAGATCTACGGCGAGCCGGTCACCGAGGCGCGCGCGAACATCTCGTTCAACGAGGGAACGCTCAAGGCCACGAACGTCAACGTCACCGCGCCGGCGGGAACGATCACCGGCGAAGGCGAGATCAACTTCGACACGAACCAGTACTCGTACACGATCAAGACCTCGTCGCTCGACGTCTCGAAATTCAAGGCGCTGCAATCGCTGGCGGGGCTCTTCGGCGGCAAGGTGACGATCGAGTCGACCGGCGCCGGCACGCTGGAGCAGCCGGAGCTAGTCGTCAACGCGACGATCAGCGACGCCACGCTGAAAGGGCTCAACCTCCCGCCCGGCTCGCCGCCGCCGACGCTCTACGTGGCCATTCGCAACGGGCAGCTCATCGTCCGCGCGAACATCGCGAACATCATCACCGCCGAGGGGAACGGCAGCGTGGCGGCGGACGGAACGCTGTCGGGGCTCGTGCGCATCAAAGTGCCCGACCTCGCCAAGGCGCTGGCGCTCTCGCCGAACCTCGCGTCGCTGCCGGCCAGCGGCGCTATCGTCGCCGACGTCAACCTCGGCGGCAAGCTGTCCGACATCGCCGCGCTGCGCCTCGACGTGACCTTCCCGCAGTTCGACGTTAAAGTCTCCGAGCACGACTTCGTCCCCGCGGCGCCGCTGCACATCGCGTTGCGCGACGGCCGCGTCGTCTTCGACAGCTTCGATCTGAGCGTGAGAGAAGGTGTCATTCCGAGCGCAGCGAGGAATCCCCTGCCGGAGGGGATCCCTCGCTCCGCTCGGGATGACACATCCACGCTCGCCGTCACCGGTTTCGCCGAGGTCGCCGGAGGCAAGCGCATCGACGTCAACGTGCGCGGCGAGATCGAGGCCGCGCTGATGCAGCTCTTCGTCCCCGGCCTGCGCGCGGACGGTCACATCATCGTCGCCGGCGGCGTGACCGGCACGCTGGCCGACCCGCGACTGACCGGCACCGCCGAGCTGCGCGATGCGCAATTCCGCTTCCCCGGATTTCCGCAACTCATCGACCATATCACCGGCACGCTTGTCTTCCGCGGCGACCGCCTCGACATCGACTCCATCCGCGCCAACGTCGGCGGCGGCACGATCGTCATGGGCGGCACCATCGCCCTCAACGGCCTCAAGCCGGCTACGGCGCGCGTGGTCGTGCAGGGGAAGGACGTGGCCATCCGCTACTTCGAAGGGCTGACCGTCGAGGGCGACTTCAACCTCGTCCTCAGCGGCGACGCCGACCGCATGCGCCTGGCGGGCGACGTCAACGTCACCCGCGCGCTCTATTTCCGCGACATCGATATCGGCAACGCGTTGCTCGGCGCGGTGCTGTCGCGCAAAGGGCCGGTGCCGATCGTCGCCGCGTCGTGGCAGGACAAGGTCTCGCTCGCTCTCCACCTCGTCTCGAACGGCACGCTGGCCGTGCGCAACAACATCGCCGACATCACCGGCAGCGGCGACATCGAGGTCACCGGCACGCTCGCGAATCCATCGGTCGTCGGCCTGGTCACGCTCGACGAGGGCGGCCACGTGCGCTTCCAGAACATCGACTACCACGTCGTGCGCGGCTCAATCAATTTCCAGAATCCGTTCCGCATCGATCCGTACTTCGACATCTCGCTGGAGGCGCGCGTGAGCGGCGGGATCTCCGAGGTCGAGTCGGGGCCGGTCGACGTGTCGCTGAACATCACCGGGACGCTCGACCGCATCACGCCGACGATCTCCAGCGATCCGCCGGCGAGCGACATCACGTTGTTTTCATTGCTCGGCGCGGGCGCGCTGACGCGGCAGAGCGCGTCGACGAACGCGCCCGACTTCAGCCAGAGCAGCCGCTCGCTGCTCATCCAGTCGGCCAGCCGCCTTCTCGGCTCGCGCGTGCTGCCGTTCGCCGACTCCTTCACGTACGACCCTGGGCTGCTGGAGACGACGTCCGATCCCGGCCCGAAAGTCTCGTTCGAGAAACGGATCTCGAACGACGTGCGCGTCTTCGTCGTCTACGGCACGCAGATCCACAAGAAGCGCATCGTCGTGGAGTGGCAGGTCAATCCCGACTGGGTGCTGCAAGGGACGCTCGACGAGTTCGCGAGCGAGTACCGCGTCGAGGCGCGTTTCCGCCGACGCTACGAAGGACATTGGGCGTGGGGCTCGTACGGCCGCAATCCGCTGGCGATCTTCGCGAAGTTCCGCGAGATCGACGGCGCCGGCCCGCGCGCGCAAACCGCCGCGCTGCCGGCGCCGACGCCGCTCGCGCCGGCACCCGCGGGCGCGATGGTGCGGACGATCGCCTACCAGTCCGACGCCGCCTTCGACACGTCGGTGCTCAGGCAGTACCTGACGCTCAAGGCCGGACAGCCGCTGACGCTGCGCGACGTGCAGACGTCGATCAAGAGCCTCTACGCCACGGGCGACTTCCGCGACATCCACGTCGAGGAGACGCCGGCGGAGGGCGGCGGCGTGGCCATTACCTTCGTGCTGTCGATCAACTACCGCATCGCCGACGTCACGTTCGACGGCATCGGCGGCAACGCCGAGCGCGAGCGGGCCACGCAGCAGCTCACCGTGCATCCCGGCGACGTGCTCTCGCTGAACGCCGTCGAGCACAGCGCTGTCGCCGTGCAGGAGTACCTCGTGCGCGGCGGCTATCTCGACGCCGCGGTCGATCCGGAGACGACGTTCGACCGCGCCACGAGCCGCGCCCGCGTCATCTTCCACGTCGACAAGGAGCAGCGCGCGCGCGTCGGCACCGTCACCATCGCCGGCAACACCGCGCCGTTCACGACGCAGCAGCTCATCGGGCAGATGAAGCGCGGGCCGGGAAAGACGTTCGAGGTCGCGCTCGCCCGCGCCGACGCCGACCGCATGAAGCTCTTCCTCGTCCGTCGCGACTACCGCAAGGCGCAGGTGAAGTTCGACCGCTACACGTACGACAAGACGGCGAAGCAGGTCGCGCTGCACTACACCGTGAACACCGGCCCGGTCGTGAAGGTCGAGGTGACGGGCGTGACGAAGCGCTCGCTGCGCGGGCTGCTGCCGTTCGGGCGCAACGACGCGTACAGCGAAGACCTCATCGACAAGGCTGCCGACGACATCGTCAAGCACCTCCAGCAGCAGGGCTACATCAACGCCGCGGTCGACACCGAGGAGCACCTGGCGGACAACGTCTGGACGACGACGTTCCACGTCAATCCGGGGCAGCGCTACAAGCTGACCGCGGTAACGTTCAGCGGCAACGCCAAGATCTCCGACAAGGCCCTCGCGGACGTCGTGGAGACGTCGACGAGCGGCGGCTTCCGCTCGTTCTTCGCGCACATCTTCCGCCGCCCCACCGGCGTGACGCGCGCGCAGCTGAGCTCCGACCGCGACGCGCTCGAGTCGTTCTACCGCCTGCACGGCTTCTCCGACGTCAAGGTGGCGACGCCGGTGGTGAAGACGAACAACGACGGCACGATGACGATCGACTTCCCGATCGTCGAAGGGCCGCAGACGATCGTCACCGCGGTCACGGTCGAAGGAAACCAGCAGGTGCCGGCGAAGCAGTTGCCGCCGCTGCTGCTCAAGCCCGGCGAGCCGCTGAACCCGCAGCTCGAGCGGCAGGACGTGATCGCGCTGCAGACGTTCTACTCCGACCGCGGCAACGCCGAGGTGCAGATCGCGCCGCGCGAGGAGGTGAGCGCGGACAAGACGCAGGCGAAGGTCGCGTACGTGGTGTCCGAGGGGCCGAAGATCGACATCGACCAGGTCATCGTCCGCGGCAACACCTACACGAAGACGAACGTCGTGCTGCGGCAGGCGGACCTGACGAAGAGCGATCCGTTCAGCTACACCGCAATCCTCGAAGCTCAGCGGAACCTCTACCGCCTCGGCATCTTCCAGCGCGTCGACATCCAGCCGGAGCAGACCGGGACGTCGGTGTCGCAGCGCAACGTGGTGATCTCGGTGGAGGAAGGGAAGGACCTGACTGTGGCGGCGTCGGCCGGTCTGACCTCCGGCATCGTCCGCGCCGACAACAAGCTCTCGCTGCTCGGCTCCGTCTCGATCGCCCAGCGGAACCTCTTCGGCACCGGCCGCTACCTCGGCCTCGAGCTCCTCGGCGCGAGCGACGGCACGCGCCGCGAGGCTTTCCTCACCTATCGCGAGCCGTTCCTCGGCCCGATCTCGATGCCGTTGCAAGTCACGGCGTTCCAGGTCGACACGCTGCGGCAGGGCGCGCACATCCGCCAGCGCGGCACGTTCGTGGAAGCGACGAAGGTGGCGCGCTACCAGACGCGCTTCTCGCTGCGCTACGAGTACCGGATCTCCCAGTGCGTCGTCGATCCGAACAACAAGGACGACGTCTGCACGCTCGTCTCCGAGGCGCTGATCCCGGGGCTGGACCGCTCGATCACGAATATCAAGATCTCCGACATCACGCCGACATTCTTCTGGGACCGCCGCGACGATCCGCTCGACCCGCACCGCGGGTTCCTGAGCAGTGCCTCGCTCGAGTACGCGTTCCGCGCGTTCGCCGCCGACGCGCACTTCCTCAAGGAGTTCGCGCAGGCGTCGTGGTACCTGCCGGTGAGCACGCGCAGCGTCTTCGCGGTGTCGACGCGCTTCGGGTTCATCCAGGACTTCGGCGACCTCGCGGGCGTGCCGTTGTCCGAGCGCTTCACGGCCGGCGGCGAGAGCTCCGAGCGCGGCGTGAAGCTCGACCTCCTCGGCTCGACCTGCCGCGATCCGCGCGACGGCGGCGCCGGCTGCGTGCCGACGCTGGCCGTGCTGCCGAACGGCGACGTCGCGCCCGTCGGCGGACGCGGCCTCTTCCTCTTCAACAGCGAATACCGCTTCCCGATCGCCGGCCCGATCGGCGCCGCGGCGTTCGTCGACGCGGGGAACGTCTACGACGAGTCGCGCATCCAGTTCAACAAGCTCCGCTACGCGCTCGGCGCGGGCGTGCGGTACCTTTCGCCGGTGGGACCGGTGCGCTTCGACGTCGGCTACAACCTGCACCGGCGCATCCTGTACTTCCAGGATGACGGGACGCCGAAGTACGAGCGGCCGTTCGTCTACTTCATCACGCTGGGCTACGCGTTCTGATGCCGAATCATCCGAGCAGGTAAAGTCCGAACGCGTCGTTCTTCGTGCGCGTCACCGTTTGCTCGAAGACGGTGACGTTGACCTCCACCGAGGCGCGCACGGTGAGCGAGACGGCGTGGCCGGCCACGATGCCGCCGGGGCCGGTCATCACGGCGTGCGCGTGGATGCGCGGCGCGTTCGGATCGGCGGGGTTGGCCGCGGCGATGTTGCCGAGGAACGAGACGAGCTCGTACTGGCCGTCGACGTTGTATTTCTCGACCTACTTGGTCAGGTCGCTCCACCACGCCAGCGTCACCGCCGATACGGAGCCGATGGCCTGGAGACGCCCGGACTGGACGTTGTTCGTGGCAGCGAAGCCGGTGAGGCCGGCGATCAGCTCTTCGTCGGGCTCGGTGAAGACGAGGAGGTATTCGTTCGGCGAAAGCTGGAAGGCTGCATTCCGCCACCGTACGTCAGAACGACGATTCCAGCGACTCCGCCGCGTTCTGCGCGCGCTCCGCCTCCAGCGTCGTCACGCGCGCGCGGAGCTCGGCGACCTCGGTGTGGAGGCGGCTGACCTCCTCGCGCATGCACTCACGCACGAGCTCCTGCAGCTTCGCCTGCAGTTTCTGCATCTGTTCGCGCGAGAGCTGCCCGAGCATCGACAGCGGCTCGCCGAACACGTCCTTCAGCACTTGCTCGAAGTCGGTCGGCATACAATCCAGAGCCAGCAATAGTCATGCACATCCAGACTTTTTCCGACTTCTGGCCTTACTACGTCCGCCAGCACGCCAGTCCCGGAACGCGCGTCCTGCACGCCGTCGGCTCCGTGCTCGCGCTCGTCGTGCTCGGCCTCGCCTTCGTCGTCAACCTGTGGCTGCTCGCGGCCGTGCCGGTTGTCGGCTACGCATTCGCCTGGTACGCCCACTTCTTCGTCGAGCACAACAAGCCGGCCACGTTCGGGCACCCGTTCTACTCGCTCGCCGCCGACTACCGGATGCTCTTTCTGATGATGGCCGGGCGGATGAACGACGAAGTGCGCAAGGCGCTCAGTCAGGCAACCAGCAGCTGACGACTGTGCCGCCGCCGTCGCGGCGCGCGATGCGCAGGTGGCCGCCGTGCGCGTCGGCGATCTCGTTGCAGAGCGGCAGGCCGAGGCCGGAGCCGCCGGGCTTCGTCGACCAGAACGGCAGCAGCGCGCGCGTGATCGTCTCGTCGCTCATCCCCTCGCCGCGGTCGCTCACCGACAATAGGCTGCCGCCGGCGCGGCGCTGGACGTCGACGACGATGTCCTCCGCCGCGCTCCCCGCCTCGGCCGCGTTCTTCACGAGGTTGATGACGAGTTGCTCGACCTGCGCGCGGTCGACGTTGCCGGCGTGCGACGGCCGCGGCTCGGCGATGCGGAACGGCACGATCTGCTGCACCGATTGCAGCACGTCGAGCCACGGCGTCGCCGACGGCCGCGGCTTCGGCAGCCGCGCGAACGCGGCGTAGCCGTCGAGGAAGCGCTGCAGGTAGTCGAGGCGCTCCTCGACCGCGGAGTTGATCTCGTCCATCCGATGCCACTGCTCCTCGCGCTGGCGGATGACGCGCGCGGAGTGGAAGAGCGAGCGGATCGGTGCGAGGGAGTTGTTCAGCTCGTGATTGAGCACGCGGATGGCGCGCTTCCACACCTCCACTTCCTGCCGCCGCAATTCGGGCGTGAGGCGGTTGGCAATCCAGAGCAGGTGCGCGCGGCCGTTGAGATAGAACGTGCGCCGGGCCAGGTGATACGACTCGCTGCCGGTGGTGAAGAGCGTGTCGCGGTCTTGCGCGAACGCGTCGCGCAGCGCGGGCGCGTTGCCGAGGAGCTCGTCGAGGCGCCGGCCCTCGAGGCGCTCGCCGGGCGTGAAGAGCTCGCGCGCGGCGCGGTTCGCGTAGACGACGCGGCCCGATTCGGCGGTGAGGATGATGGCCAGCGGCGTGGCCTGCAGCACGGTCTCGAAGAGGAGCTCGCGCTGCAGCGTCTCATTGCGCTGCGCGCGCAGGAGGTTGCCGACGTCGTTGTACATCGCCACGAGCTCGGTGATCTCGTCGCGGCCGGTGACGCGGAGGCGCAGCGAGAAGTCGCCGTCGGAGAAGCCGCGGACGCCGTCGGTGAGCGCGCCGAGGTTCACGCGCATGCGCCGCAGCGGCGCGCGCAGCAGCGCGTAGGTCAGCGGTAGCGCGACGGCGGCGACGGCGGCGGCGACGAGCAGCGGTTCGTGCGTGAAGCGCGCGGCGACGGCGGCGGCCGCGACGAGTGCGGCGATGTCGATCGCGACCAGCAGCGCGATCGCGGAGGAGAGTCTCATTCCTTCGGACGACGTTCTAGCACGATGCCGAGGCGTTCCATCTTGCGGTAGAGCGCCTGCCGCGAGAGCCCGAGGGATTTGGCGACCTGCGAGACGCTGCCGTGGAAGCGGCGGAGGAGCTCGGCGATCTGTTGCTTTTCGTCGTTGATCGCGACGGGCGCGGAGGCGCCGAGACCGAGGTCGCTGGGCGTGATGACGTCGCCGCTAGCCGTGACCAGCGCGCGCTGCAGGCGGTTGTCGAGCTCGCGGACGTTGCCGGGCCAGTTGTGGGCGAGGAGCGCTTCTTTGGCTTCGTCGGACAGCCGCTTCGGCTGCTTCTTCAGGAACGCATCGGCCAGCGGCAGCACGTCGTCCTTGCGGTCCCGCAGCGCCGGCACGTGAATCTCGATCACGTTCAGGCGGAACAGCAGGTCCTGCCGGAACGCGCCGCGGCGCACGGCGTCATGTAAATCCGCGTTCGTCGCGCACAATAGCCGCACATCGGCGCGCCGCGTGTCGCTCGAGCCGAGGCGCTCGTACTCGCCGTTCTGCAGCACGCGCAGCAGCTTCGCCTGGCCGGCCGGCGAGAGGTTGCCGATCTCGTCGAGGAAGAGCGTCCCGCCGTTCGCCGACTCGAATCGTCCGATGCGCAGCCGCGTCGATCCCGTGAACGCTCCCGCCTCGGCGCCGAACAACTCGCTCTCGAGCAATTGGTCGGGGAGCGCACCGGCGTTCACCTTCACGAACGCCGTCTTCCGCCGCCCCGAGTTCGCCTGGATGATCTCCGCGATTTTTTCCTTGCCGGCGCCGTTCGGCCCGGTGATCAGCACCGGCACGTCGGCGGCCGCGACTTGCAGCGCGAGCGTGACGACGCGGTGCATCGCGGCGCTCTCGTACACGATCCCGCGCAGGTCGAACGAGCGCGCCAGCGCCGCGCGCGAGCCGCGTCGCTCGCGGTCGCGCCGCCGCGATTCCAGTAGCGCCGTCACGATCGTCAGCAGCTTCTCGTCGTTCCATGGCTTGGCGAGGTAGTCGGCGGCGCCTTCCTTCACCATCTGCACCGCCGACTCCAGCGACGTCCACGCGGTCAGCAGCACGACCGGAATGGCCGTGTCGATCTGCCGCAGGCGCCGGAAGAGCGCCATCCCTTCGTCGCCGCTCGTCGCGCCGGGCGTGAAGTTCATGTCCTGCAGGACGACGTCGATGTCTCCCCGTCCGACCGCGCGCACCGCGTCATCCGCGCTCGACGCGACCTCGGCGTCGATGCCGTGGATGTCGAGCAGCAGCATCAGCGCGCGCGCCACGGCCGGCTGATCCTCGACGATGAGGACCGTCCCGGCCGGGGCGCGATGCGTGCGCTGCGTGCTCACGATCGGCGCAACCGTCACGTCACACCGCCCGCGTGGCGATCACCGGCGACACCGCGGCCGCGCGCGTGGCCGGCGCGAGCGTGGCGAAGAGTCCCTGCAGCCAGAGCAGGACCACGCCCGCGGCGACGAAGCGCCAGTCGAGCTTGTCGCCCGAGGCCTTCGTGACGAGCAGGAAATTCAGCGCGTAGGCGAGGGCGATGCCGAGGAGGAGGCCGGTGTTCGTGACGATCCAATTTTCGAGAAGAAAGTAACGCAGGATGGCCGGTTTTGTTGCGCCGAGGGCGCGGCGCGTGCCGATCTGCTTGCGCCGTTCCGTGACGCTGAACGACGTCACGCCGACGATGCCGAGGCCGGTCACGATGACTAGAAGGATGATCACGCCGGTCATCGCGCCGATGATGATGCGCGACTGCGAGAAGTACTGCGTCTTGAACTCGTCGATCGGCTTGAAGTCGACGTTGCGCCCGTCGTTGACCTTCAGCAGCCGCCGCTCGATCTCCGGGATGACGTCCTTCATCTTCCCCGGCTCGACGCGCACGAGGTAGCGCGCGCCGCCGCGCGCCACGAGGCCGGCGGCGAAGTAGGTGTACTCGTGGATCGGCCACCCGTACGGGTTGTAGAACTTGTCGAAGACGCCGACGATCGTGTCGACCGAGCCGTCCGGCTCGATGAACTGCTGGCCGACCGCGCTCTTGCCCTTGAACACGAGCTGCTCGAGCGCGCGGGAGATGATGACCGTGCTGTTCTTCGCGTTCGGATCGAGGTCGATGTCGTTGTCGCGGACGTTCCGGCCGGCGACGATGTGCACGTTCAACGTGTCCATGATTCCGGGCGAGGCGACGTACTCCTGCGTGCGGTACATCGTGCCGTCGCCGCCCGCCGCCTTCACCTCGCCGGAGCTGCCGCCGCCCTGCCACGGGATGAAGTTCGTGTTCGCCACGGCCTTCGTGCCGGGGATGCCGGTGAGCGCGCGCAGGTCGGCCTGCGTCGTGGTGACGCGGAACGAACGCTCGTTGAACTGCTCGGCGAACGGCTTGCTGTAGACCCAGAGAAGGTTGTCGTCGTCGAAGCCCGACTCCTTCTGCATCTTGGCCCGGTTCGCCGTGATCATGGTGACGGCGTTGGCGATGACGGCGAGGGTGATGCCGATCTGCAGGACGATCAGCAGCACGCGCATACGGTTGCGGGAAAGGGCGCGAACGATCGGTCCGAATTCCATGACGTCTCCTTTCAGACTTTGAGCTGCACGGCCGGCTGCAGCGTGCAGATGCGCCAGGCCGGATAGAGCCCGGCGATGGCGCCGGCGACGAGCGAGAGGAAGAGGGCGGCCACGATCATCTCCAGATCGAGAGAGATGACGCTCGTCGCGGTGATGAGTTTGCCGATGAAGCGCAGGACGCCGAGCGACAGCAGCATGCCGAGGACGCCGCCGGCGACGCCGACGATCTCGCACTCGGCGAGGTGCTGCACGAAGATGTCGCCCCGCGTAGCGCCGAGGGCGCGGCGCACCGAGACCTCGGGCGCGCGCGCCAGGAACTTGCCGAGCAGCAGGCCGGTGAGGTTCAGCGCGCAGATGACGAGGAAGAGGATCGACATCGCCGCCATCGACGTCAGCGCCGGATTGACGACGCCCTGCTCCTGCATCATGTCGAGCAGCGACGTGATCTGGTTGTTCAGCGGACGCGGGAAGCGGCCCTTGCTCTTCTCGGCGCGGACGTAGTTGTCGATGAACTGCCGGTAGGCGGCGACGTCGGCGGGCGTGCGCAGCTCGACCCAGAGCTGCACCCAGTCGGTCTCGGAGGCGAGGAAGTCGTCGAAGGTCGGTCCGAACGATTTCCAGCCGTCGCTGTTGCCGGAGTTGCGGATCTGCATCGGCCGGGTCAGGCTGAACGGGATGTACAGCGGCTCCGGATCGCCGACGAAGTTCTGCATCAGGTCGAACATCTTGATGAACGGCCGCCACGGCGCGAGCACGCCGACGATGGTGAAGTCGCGGCTGTCGACGCGCAGGCGCTTGCCGACGCTGTTCGCGCCGCCGAAGAGCTTCTCGTTCGTGGCGTGGTCGATGACGAGGACCTGCTCGGCGTTCGCGTCGGCGCGCTTGTCCCACCCATGGCCGAACTCGAATGGCACGTCGAACATCGGGAAGAAGTCGCTCGTCACGAGGCGCACCGGCGTCTGATATGGGCGGCTGATGCGGCGCTCGGGATAGACGGCCAGATTCGCGAAGTAGCTCGCCGTCTGCCGCGCCGGGATGTGCGAGCGCAGGAGCTCCGTGCCATCACGGAACGAAAGCGTCGGCGGCAGCGGATGGGGATTCTTCGGCCCGGTGTCGGACGTCGGGTATGCGTTGGCCGGGTCCCAGTTGTCCATCCGGACGTAGAACAGCTTGCCGCTTTTGCCGGGCAGCGGATCGCGCGCGAACATGTGCCGCACGGTGGTGAACGTGGTCGAGGCGCAGATGCCGAGAGCGATGCCGGCGATGACGATCGCGGTCAGCAGCGGGTTGCGCTTCAGGCTCTTCGTGGCGATGCGGGCGTTGTAGGCGAGCACGGCGTCCTCACTTTCCCGCCGCGACGGCGTCGAGCAGCGCCGGCGGGCGCTCCACGTCGACGACTTTGCCGTCGAGCAGATGGATCTCGCGCGAAGCTCGCGCGGCACACTCGGGCGAGTGCGTGACCATGACGATGGTGGTGCCGCGGCGGTTGATGTCGTCGAGGAGGTCCATGATCTCGCGCGCCATCAGCGAGTCGAGGTTCCCGGTCGGCTCGTCCGCGAGGATCAGCTTCGGCTCCGCCGCCAGGACGCGCGCGATGGCCACGCGCTGCTGCTGGCCGCCGGAGAGCTGCGACGGCAAGTGGTGGAGGCGCGAGGTGAGGCCGACCATCTCGGCCGCCTTCTCGATGCGCTTCTTCCGCTCGCCCGCGGAGAGGCCGCGGTAGCGCAGCGGGACGTCGACGTTGTCGAAGACGTCGAGGTCGGGGATGAGGTTGAAGCTCTGGAAGATGAAGCCGATGTTCCGATTGCGGATGTGCGACATGTCGCGGTCGCTGAGGCGGCTGACGTCGTTGCCGTCGAGGCGATACGAGCCGCCGTCGAAGACGTCGAGCAACCCGGCGATGTTGAGGAAGGTGGTCTTCCCCGAGCCGGACGGCCCCATGACCGAGACGAACTCGCCGTCGCCGACGGTCAGCGACAACCCCTCCAGCGCGTGCGTCTCGACGAGGTCCGTCCGGTACACCTTTCTGATGCCGTTCATTTGCAGCATTCGATCTCCTTTAGCGGTTAGCGATTGGCGGTTAGCGGTTAGCGGTTAGGGGTGGACGGGGCCTAATCGCCAACCGCTAATCGCTAACCGCTTCTCATTGCAGAATCACAGTTCGTGCGTTCGCGAACGCGGTGGTATCGCTCGTGACGATCCGCTCCCCTTCGTGCAGCCCGCTGATGATTTCGACTTCCGACACGCTGGCCGCGCCGGTGACGATGTCGCGCTTGTTGGCGCTCTTTCCGTCGACGACCCACGCGCTCCGCCCGCCGCCGCTCTCCAGCCACGCGCCGCGCGGCGCCTTGACGACGTTGTGCTTCGACTCGAAGACGAGGCGCGTGGTGAGGCGCTGGCTCTGCTTCATGCCCGCTGGCCACCCGCCGTCCGGCGCCGCCCGCGCCGTGACCTGGTTGCCGACGACCTCGGGCGAGATGGCGGTGATGTGCCCCGGCTTCTCCTCCGCGCCGAAGGCGATGGTGACGGGCGTGCCGATTTTCGAGTCGCTCGCGTACTCCTCGGGGATGGTGAGCTCGAGCTCGAGGGAGGAGAGGTTGACGATGTTGAGGATGGCCTGGTTGGCGGTGACGCTGTCGCGGTCGTTGACGTTGAGCGAGGCGATCATGCCGTCGAACGGCGCGCGGATGGTGAGGTCTTCGAATTTCTTCTGCAGCTCCGCGGTCGCCGCTTCCTGGCGGCTGGCCTGCAGCGCGCGCGTGCGGACGTCGAAGCCGCCGGTCTCCTTGCTGAGCGAGACTTCGCGCACGGCCTGCTCGAGCTCGAGCTCGGCGACGTGAACGTCGTCCTGCGCCTTCTCGAAGTCGCCGCGGTTGAGCAGCCCTTCCTTGTGCAGCGTCTCGGCGCGGACGAGCGCGCGCTTCGCGGCGTCGAGCTTCGTGCGGGCCAGGTCGGCCTGCTGCGCGACGCGCGTGTCGGCCTGCCGCGAGACGATCTTCTGCCGCTCCGCGTCGGCCTGCGCGGAGAGGAGCTGCGCATTCGCCTGCTGCAGCGCGCTGCGGAGCTCGGGGCTGTCGACGACGGCGAGGACGTCGCCCTTTTTGACGACGGCGCCGGCGTTGGTTCTCAGCGACACGAATCCCGCCGCCGGCGCGACGAGCGTGGGATGGAGCGCCGCCACCACCCGCCCCTGCACGGAGACGTCGCGCCGCAAGTCGCCGCGCGTGACGGTGCCGATCGCGATGGTGGTGGCGTCGACGGCGCGGTCCGCGCGCGACCAGCGCCGGACGGCCGGAAACGCGATCGCGCCGAGGAGCAGGAGCAGCGCGAGCGCCGCGAGCGCGACGAGGCGCGCCCGCGTCAGACGTCCCGGCGCCGCCACGGGCCGGTCCATCGAGGAAGCGTTTTGGATCATGGAGGTGTGCCATGGGCAACGGAGGTGCCATGGGGCCAGAGCTTTTTTTCCAGTGGGTTAGGTGAAAGGAGAGGCGTCCGAACGGACAGGTGTACGCGGACAGGTGTCCGGGTTTCATTAACGGAGGCGGTAGCGCCAGTAGCCCCATTTGCGGCTGGTGTGCGCAATGGCGACAACCAGGACAAAGTCCTTCTGCACGGAGTAGATGATGTTGTGGCTGAATCCGAGCATTGGCTTCACGCGCACGCGACCACGTTTTTCGCCCATGTACGGGAACTGACCAATCAGATCGGTGGCATGCTCGAATGCCGCGACGAAGCGCTGACCGTAACCGGAGCGTTGCTCCTCGAGATAGCGCGATTCTTCGAGCAGCTCTCGATCAGCCTCGTCGTGCGTTTCTACGCGCATCTTTCAGCGCCGCGCGCGCTCGAGCGATCGATTCTTCGACCGGAATCGGCTTTACCTTTCCGGACTCGATCTCCTCGATCCGCCGCTCCCAGATCGCCATCAGCTCTGGATCGATGTCGTCGTGCTCCGGTTGCAGGCTTTCAACCAACTGCTCCGCCAGCGCTCCCCGCTCGTGCTCCGGCAGCGCCATCGCCTGTTCGAGAATCTCGTCGTAGCTCATGGCTGAAAAGCTTACCGCGCCTCCACCGCCTCGCGCAGCTTCTCCGCCTGGAAGTGCGAGATCAGCGGGTCGATGATCACGTCGAGATTCCCGTTCATCACCTCGGGGAGGTTGTGCACCGTCAGGCCGATGCGGTGGTCCGTCACGCGGTCCTGCGGGAAGTTGTACGTGCGGATCTTCTCCGAGCGGTCGCCGCTGCCGATCATCCCCTTGCGCGTCGCCGAGAGCTCGGCCTCGCGCTTCTGGCGCTCGATGTCGTACAGCCGCGCCTTCAGCACCTTCAGCGCCTTCGCGCGATTCTTGATCTGCGACTTCTCGTCCTGACACGACACCACCACGCCGGTCGGGAGGTGGGTCATGCGCACCGCGGAGTACGTCGTGTTCACCGACTGGCCGCCCGGCCCCGACGAGCAGAACGTGTCGATGCGCAGATCCTTCTCCGCGATCTGAATGTCGATGTCCTCGGCCTCGGGGAGCACCGCCACCGTGATCGCCGACGTGTGGATGCGGCCCTGCGTCTCCGTCTGCGGCACGCGCTGCACGCGGTGTACGCCCGACTCGAACTTCAGGCGCGAGTAGACCTTGTCGCCTTCGATCTGGAGCGTGGCGTCCTTGATGCCGTTCACCGAGGAGTAGTTCGCGTCGGTGATGTCGACCTTCCAGCGCTTCGACTCCGCGTAGCGGATGTACATGCGCATGATCTCCGCCGCGAAGAGCGACGCCTCGTCGCCGCCCGTGCCGGCGCGGACCTCGACGAAGACGTTCTTGTCGTCGTTCGGGTCCTTCGGCTGCAGCAGGATGCGGATCTCGCTCTCGAGCGCCGGCGCCCGCGGCTCCAGCTCGGCGATCTCCATCTCCGCGAGCTCGCGCATGTCGTCGTCGGCGTGCAGCATCTCCCGCGCGTCGGCGAGGCGCTTCTGCACCTGCTTGAGCTCGCGGTATTTCTCGACGACGCCGGCGATCTCGGCGAGCGCCTTCATCGTCTCGCGGTACGCCTTGACGTCCGTGACGATGTCCGGCTCCGAGCTGATGCGCTGGAGCTCCTCGTAGCGTTTTTCGATCTCGTCGAGTTTCTCGTACACGGCGCGCCTCAGGCGACGGCGGCCTGCTGCGGCTCGATCACGTCGTAAAGCAGCGCTTCCTTCAACGCCGTGATCGCCACCTCCAGCTGCGCGTCGTCCGGCTCCTTCGTGGTGATCTTCTGGAGCCACATGCCGGGGCGGGTGAGGGCGCGGCAGACGGGATTGGCGAGGTGCCGCGCGGAGAAGCGGATGACCTCGTAAGCGAGGCCGGCGATCAGCGGGATCAGCACCACGCGCGCGGCGAACTTGACCGCGAACGGCATCGTCGACGGCACCAGCGAGAAGACCAGGATCGAAATCGCCATCACGAAGAGGAGAAAGCTCGTGCCGCAGCGCGGATGGAGCGTCGACTTCCCGCGGGCGTTCTCGACCGTCAGATCCTCGTTCGCCTCGAACGTGTAGACCGTCTTGTGCTCGGCACCGTGGTACTGGAAGACGCGCCGGATCTCGCTCATGTACGAGATCGAAACGATGTAGACGAAGAAGAAGAGCGCGCGGAGGACGCCGTCGATGATGTTGTACGTGAGGTTCCCCATCGACGGGACGAGCCAGTGGCGGATGGCGTTCGTGATCCCGAGCGGCGCGAGGATGAAGACGCCGACCGCGAGGACGAGCGACGTGATCATCGTGCCGGCCAACGCCCAGCTCGACATCTCCTTCTCGCCCGCTTCGTTCTCCGACGCCACCGTCGCCGAGTACTCCAAGGCGCGCATGCCGAGGATCAGCGACTGGATCAGCACCACCGAACCGCGGAGGACCGGGAACTTGAGGAACGGATATTTCTTCTCGATCGGGGAGAGCTTGTCCTTCTTGATGGCCATGCCGCCGCTCGGCTGGCGGACGGCCACGGAGTAGCCGGTCAGCGAGCGCATCAGCACGCCTTCGAGCACGGCCTGCCCGCCGATCAGCATGTCGACGTTGCGGTCCGCGGCCGCGGCCGCCGGCATGGCGGACGTGAGGCCGTTCATCGCCGCGTGGAACGCGCCGGCGATCAGCCTCGCAGAACCGCTCCACCAGGATCGCAACATTATTTCTTGGCTCCTGCCTTCGGCGCCGCCGGCTGTTTCTTGGCGTAGCGCTGCTGGAAGCGGTCGATGCGGCCGGCCGAGTCGACGAGCTTCTGCTTACCGGTGAAGAAGGGGTGGCACTTCGAGCAGATCTCGATGCGCAGCTCCTTGCGCGTCGAGCGGGTCGTCCAGGTCTCGCCGCAGGCGCAGTGGACCGGAACTTCCTGATATTTCGGGTGGATCTCTGGCTTCATTGCGTTTTCCTCGCTGGTTGAGTCGAATGGAAAACGCGGAGTATACGGAATTTACTTCCAGCCGAGCATCGAAACGCCCCAGTACGTCACGGCGCCGATGATCCCGGCGGCCGGGATCGTCAGGATCCAGGCCCAGACGATCTGGCCGGCCAGGCCCCAGCGCACCGCCGACCAGCGCCGCGTCGCGCCGACGCCGACGATCGCCCCGGTGATCGCGTGCGTCGTCGACACCGGGATGCCGAAGTGCGTGGCCGTGAAGATCGCGATCGCCGCGCCGGTCTCGGCCGCGAAGCCGCCCTGCGGCTGCAGCTTGGTGATCTTCGAGCCCATCGTATGGATGATCCGCCAGCCGCCGGCCAGCGTGCCGAGGGCGATAGCCGCGTGCGCCGCGAGCACGACCCAGATCGGGATCTCGAACGTTTTGATGTAGCCGGCCGTCAGCAGCACCCCGGCGACGATGCCCATCGTCTTCTGCGCGTCGTTCGTGCCGTGGCTGAGGCTGAAGAGCGCCGCCGAGATCAGCTGCATGCGGCGGAACCACTTGTCGACGCGGCGCGGCACGAAGCTCCGGAAAATCCAGAACGTCGCCGTCATCAGCGCCAGGCCGGCCACGAGGCCGATCAGCGGCGACACGAAGATGAAGAGGACCGTCTTCGTCCACCCCGACGGGATGATCACGTCGAACGAGAACGCCTTCGCCACCGCCGCGCCGGCGTAGCCGCCGATCAGCGCGTGCGACGAGCTCGTGGGCAGGCCGAAGTACCAGGTGATGAGGTCCCAGATGATCGCGCCGCAGAGGCCGGCGAAGATCACGGCGAACGTGATGACCGAGATGTCGATCATCCCCTTGCCGATCGTCTTGGCCACCGCGGTGCCGAAGCCGAACGCGGCCACGAAGTTGAAGAACGCCGACCACAGTACGGCCTGTCCGGGCGAGAGCACGCGCGTCGAGACGACCGTGGCGATCGAGTTCGCGGCGTCGTGGAAGCCGTTGATGTAGTCGAACGCCAGCGCCAGAGCGATCAGGCCGACGACGGTGATCTGCAGCGACGTCATCAGCCGTGCTTGACCACGATGTTTTCGAGGAGGTTGGCGACGTCCTCGCAGCGGTCGGTGGCGTCCTCGAGCAGGTCGAGGATCTCCTTCCACTTCATCACTTTGATCGGGTCGCGCTCCTCGTCGAAGAGCTGCCCGACGGCGCGCTGGTGGGCGCGGTCGGCCTCGTTCTCCAGCCGGTTGATCTCGACGGCGTGCTCGAGGACGCCGCTGCGGCTCTCCAGCGCCGCCACCGCGAGGCGCATGGCGTCGCACGACTGCGCGATCACGTGGGCGAGCTCGCGCGCGCCGAAGCGGACGTGGTCGATGTGATAGAGCGGCACGAGCGCGGCGGCGTTGTCGATCGCGTCCATCACGTCGTCGAGCGCGCGGGCCATGGCGTGGATGTCCTCACGGTCGATCGGCGTGACGAAGGTCCGGTTCAGCTTCTGGATGATCTCGTGCGTGATGAAGTCGCACTTGTGCTCGACTTCCTTGATCTCGTTGGCCTTGTCGGGGATGGGCGGCTCGGGCGCGAACATCTCTTCGAGCAGGCGCGCGCCGCCGCGGATCTGATCGGCCATGGCGGTGAAATTCGCGTAGAACGACTCCTCGCGGGGGATGAGACGGAACCTCAAGCGGAGCCCTCCTCGAAAGGCGCGCGGATTCTATTACAGGTAGCGGTTGGCGATTAGCGGTTAGGGCCGCCCCGAATCGCGAATCGCGAATCGCGAATCGCGATTCGCTAATCACGGCAACGGCAGCCGAATCGTAAACGTCGCCCCCTGCCCCTCTTCGCTGACCACCGCGATCGAGCCGTGGTGCGCCTCGACGATGGCCTTGGCGATGTAGAGGCCGAGTCCGAGGCCGCCGTAGTAGCGGCTGGAGACGTTGCGGGCGCGGTGGAAGCGCTCGAACAGCTTGGGGATCTCGTCGCGGGGGATGCCGATGCCGCGGTCGATCACCGACGTCAGCATGTGCCCTTCCTCGACGTGCGTCCGCACCTCGATCGTGCTCGGCTCGGGCGAGTACTTCATGGCGTTCGACAGCAGGTTGTCGATGACCTGGCGCATCCGGTCGGGGTCGACGTGCAGCACGGTCTCGCCGGCGCTCGTGTCGAACGTGATCGTGCGCGCCGGGTTCTGCACGCGGAACGCGTTCGCGCGGCGGTTGACGAACTCGACCCAACGGATCGGCTGCTTCTCGATCTGCAGGCGGTTCGTCTCGATGCGCGAGACGTCCAGGAGCTCGGAGATCAGCCCCATCATGCGGTCGATCTCGCCGAGGACCGCGTTCAGGTACGTCGAACGCTCCTCGGGCGGCAGCTCGTTGATCGTCTGCGCCAGCAGCTGCGTGTAGCCCTTGATCGTCGTCAGCGGCGTGCGCAGCTCGTGCGAGGCGACGGAGAGGAACTCGTCCTTCTTGCGGTCGAGCTCCTGCAGCGCGGTGATGTCGCGGATGACCAGCACCGCGCCGACGATCCCGTTCGACTCGATCGGCGCCGCGGCGATGGAGAGATCGAGGTCCTTGTTCGAGATGAGGTGCCGGCCGATGGCCAGGTAGTCCGGCACCGTCAGGCCGCGCAGCGCGCGGGCGTGCGGGAAGTCGTCGCGCGGGATCGGACGGCCGTCGGGATAGCGGAGGTGGAACGCGCCGAAGCCGCCGTGCTGGATGGCCTCGGTGCGCGAGCCGAGGCCGAACATCGTCAGCGCCGCCTCGTTCACCGACACGACCTGCCCGGCCGCGTCGTAGACCCACAGCGCGTCGGTCATCGACGCCAGGATCGAGTCGAGGCGCGCGGAGCGCTCGGCCATCATCTTCGCCAGGTCTTCGATCTCCTGCTTCGCCCGGACCTGATCGGTGACGTCCTGAATCAGCACTGTGAGGCTCTGCGTGATGCCGGAGAAACGGCCGCGCACCGCGGCGATGATGCGGTTGATATAGAGCGGCTCCGGCACCTTGGCGATCTCGAAGGCGAGGTCGACGCGCGTCTCCCCCGCCTCGGCCACCTGCTTGAGCGTCCGCTCGAAGCCGGGGACCACGTCGTCGGCGCGCAGGCCGATGACTTTCTCGTCGATGGGGAGCTTGCCGAACTCCTCGGCGAACTCGAGAAAACGCGCGTTGGCGAGCTCGAAGCGCAGCTCGTCGGCCGAGACGACGGCCACGCCGACCGGCGCGGTCTCGAGCACGGTCTCGAAGCGGACGCGCGCATCGACCTCGCGCCGGGCCAGCTCCTCGGCCGCGCGATGCCCTTCCTGCGCGATGCGCGTGAGGCGGTGGATGTGGCTGGCCGCGCCGATGCGCTCGGCGACCGACTGCGCGAACTCGAGGTCCTCGGCGCTGAAGTTCCGCCGCGGATCGAACTGCGAGATCACGATCGCGCCGATGCGCTCGCCGTACGCCTCGATCGGGTAGGCGATGACGCTCTGCTCGCGCAGCTCGGCCTTCACCGCGCGCTCTTCCTCGTCGCGGGCGAAGTCGATGACCGCGTTGCCGCGCACCTCGAAGAAGAGCAGCGGCCGGCCGATCTGGAAGACCGTGCCGGGCAATCCTTCGCCCGGGCGGTACGGATGGTTGAGGAAGTAATCGCGGAAACGCTCGATCGACGGCTCGGTCGCGCCGAAGCCGGCGAGCTCGAGCTGCCCGGCGGCCTGATGGTAGAGGTGGATCTTGACGAAGCCGGCCACGGCCTGGGCGACGCGCATGGCGGTCTCGTTGAGGTCCTCGAACGTCGGCTGCATGGTGACGGATTCGAGGCCGAGGTTGGCGAGACACTCGGCGCGGCGCCGGCGCCACGACTCGCGCTCCGCGTTCTGCCGCTCCTCGGTCACGTCGCGGGAGAGAACGACCGAGCCGATGATCCGCCCGTGATCGTCGCGGATCGGCGCGGCCTTGAGGTTGACGACGCGGTCGTCGTCGGTGCGGCCGTCGTGCACGAGGTAGTCGGACTTCACCGTCTCGCCGCGCAGCGCGCGCACCGACGGCAGCTCGCTCGGCGAGAGCGGACTTCCATCGATGTAGCGGTGCTGCTTGGCGCGCGTGCCGACGTCGGGCGCGAACATCGTCGTCGGCTCGCGCGTGGCCGCGGCGTTCATCCGCTCCAGGCGCCCGCTGGCGTTGTAGATCGCGGCGGACTCGGGGATCTGATCGAGAATGGCATTGACCTTGGCCATCTCGCGCACGGCCCGCGCGTGCAGCAGCGTGTTGTTCAGCGCCAGCGTGGCGTAGCGGCCGATCTCGCCGAAGAGGTCGATCTCCTGCTCGCTCCATTCGCGCGGCGTGCACTGGTGCATGCCGAACGCCCACGGCTCGTCCTCGTGCGGACGGAGGATCTGCACCATCTCCGACTGCACGCCGTAGCGCGCGATGAGCTCGGGATCGAGGTCGGGATCGCCGGCGCTCACGACGACCGGCAGCGTCGATTCCATGGCCCGGTGAATGAGCCCGCGCGAGTTGAGGAGTGGGATCGGGCCGGCGTCGCCGAGCTCGTTCTCGAGGTGCGGCGCGCTCACGGAGAAGCGGACGCTCGCGAATTCGGCGGTCTCGTTGATCGGCTGCAGCAGCCATGCGCGGTCGGCCCCGAACTCCTTGCGCGTGATCGTGACGATGCGCCGCAGGACCTCGCGCAGCTCGAGCGTGGTGGTGAACGACTCCAGGATCGTGGTGAGGAAGCGGTAGCGCTCCTCGGCCGCGAACCGTTGCGGCGCGCGCCGGTCGAGATAGCGCACCATCAGCGAGCGCACTTCGTCGCCGTGCGCGACCGGCAGCTCCAGCAGCCGCGCCATCGGCTGCTTCCGCTCCGCCTCCGCGCGCAAGAGCGGCGAGGAGGCGCCGCTGACGGCGATGAGGGTGTAGCTCTCGCGGTCGAGCAGGTCGAGGGCCTCCTGCTCCGAGCCCGCCACCACCGGCGTGAAGCTCAGCGCCGCCGCAACCTCGGCTGGAGTCTTCGCGGCCGGGTCGCTTGCGACAATCAGGACATGGTTGGGCATGGAGTCGTCGTTGCGGTGAACGAGGATCGTAGCAGAAAGTAGAATCGCCGCATGCAACGTTCATTTGACGAGCTCGTGCAGCTCATGACGAAGCTGCGCGGCCCGGACGGCTGCCCGTGGGATCGCAAGCAGACGCTCCCGTCGCTCAAGCCGTTCGTCATCGAGGAGTCGTACGAGGTCGTCGACGCCATCGACCGCGACGACCGCCTCGACCTCTGCGAGGAGCTCGGCGACTTCCTGCTCCAGGCGGTCTTCATCGCCGAGGTGACGCGCGAGGAGGGCTCGTTCGACATCTACGACGCCGTCACGGCGATTTACGAGAAGCTCGTCCGCCGCCACCCGCACGTCTTCGGCGATGTCGAGGCGCGCGACGCCGAGCAGGTGCTGGTCAACTGGGAGAAGCTGAAGAACGAGGAGCGCAAGGCGGAGAACAAGAGCGTCCTCGCCGGCGTGCCGCAGTCGCTGCCGGCGCTGCTGAAGGCGGCGCGCCTCACCGAGAAAGCGGCGCGCGTCGGCTTCGACTGGCGCCGCACCGACGACGTGTTCGCGAAGCTCGACGAGGAGATCGGCGAATTGCGCGAGGCGATCGCCTCGGGCGACGAAGCGCAGGTGCACGACGAGCTCGGCGACCTGCTCTTCACGATCGCGAACATCGCCCGCAAGCTGAACGTGAACGCCGAGGAGGCGCTGCAGTCGACGAACCGCAAGTTCCGCCGGCGCTTCGAGTCGATGGAGTCGTCGGTGCGCGAAGGCGGCCGCAACCTCGATCAGCTGACGCTCGAACAGATGGACGCGCTATGGGACGAGGCAAAAGCCGCCGAGCGTGGCTGATCGCCGCGCTGCTGCTCGTGCTCGCGGCCTCGCCGCTCGGCACGCGCGCGGCCTTAACGGCGATCGAGAGCTATCAGGCGCACGTCTCGCCGCACCTCAAAGGCGTCGTGCAATGCCGCTTCACGCCGACGTGCTCGCATTACGCGCACGATGCCATCGCAAAGTACGGACTGATGAAAGGCGGCGCGAAAGCGGCGTGGCGTCTGGCGCGATGTGGGCCCTGGACGAAAGCCGGAACCTACGATCCGCCCTGAATCGATCTGATTCCAGGAAAAATGTTCTGAAATCAGCTCTTCAAAGCTGGAATCAGCAAATATTTGTTACTTTGGAGCTTTGAAGATCTGATTCCAGGAAAAATGTTCTGAAATCGGATCTTCAAAGCTGAAATCAGTTCATCAAAGCTAATCCCCCCGCGGCTCCTCCGCGCTCGGACAAACATCGTTCAGGTCGCACTCCGCGCACTTCGGCTTCCGCGCCGCGCAGATCTGCCGCCCGTGATAGATCAGCCGGTGCGAGAACACCGTCCACTCCTTCTGCGGAATCAGCTTCATCAAGTCCTGCTCGATCTTCACCGGATCGCTCTGCGCCGTCAGTCCGAGCCGCCCCGACACGCGCGCCACGTGCGTGTCCACGACGACGCCGACGTTGATGCCGAACGCGTTCCCCAGCACCACGTTCGCCGTCTTCCGCCCGACGCCGGGGAGCGCCGTCAGCTCCTCCATCGTGCGCGGCACCTCGCCGCCGTGCCGTTCCACGATCGCCTTGCTGCACGCGATCACCGCCTTCGCCTTGTTGCGGAAGAAGCCGGTCTGCTTGACGTCGCGCTCCATCTCCACCTGCTTCGCGTTCGCGAACGCAGCGGGTCCGGGGTACTTGCGGAACAGCGACTTCGTGACGATGTTCACGCGTACGTCGGTCGATTGCGCGGCGAGGATCGTCGCCATCAACAGCTCGAACGGCGTCGTGTAGTCGAGCGAGCACTTCGCCTTCGGATAGATCCGCTTCAGCCGCGCGTTGATCTCCAGCGCGCGCTCCTGCTTCTTCGTGGCCATCGGCATAGAATCAAACCATGACCACGACGCTCGACCCAAGCCGCGTCATTCACGCGCCGCGCGGCACCGAGCTCTCCTGCCGCGGATGGCAGCAGGAAGCCGCGCTGCGGATGCTCATGAACAACCTCGACCCCGAGGTCGCCGAGAGGCCGGAGCAGCTCATCGTGTACGGCGGCATCGGGAAGGCGGCGCGCAACTGGGAGTGCTTCGACGCCATCGTGGCCACGCTCCAGCGCCTCGGCAACGACGAGACGCTGCTCGTGCAGTCGGGCAAGCCGGTGGGCGTCTTCAAAACGCACGAGAACGCGCCGCGCGTCCTCATCGCGAACGCCAATCTCGTCCCGAATTGGGCGACCTGGGACGAGTTCCGCCGCCTCGACGCCCTCGGCCTGACGATGTACGGCCAGATGACCGCCGGCTCGTGGATCTACATCGGCACGCAGGGCATCCTCCAGGGTACGTACGAGTGCTTCGCCGCGGTCGCGCGCCAACGCTTCGGCAACTCGCTCCGCGGGAAGCTCGTCGTGACCGCGGGCCTCGGCGGGATGGGCGGCGCGCAGCCGCTCGCCGCGACGATGAACGAAGCGACCGCTCTGATTGCCGAGGTCGACGAGACGCGCATCCAGCGCCGCCTCGACAAGCGCTATTTGGATGAGCGGGCGCCGTCGCTCGATGCCGCGATCGTGCGCGCGCTGCAGGCCCGCGACGCCGGCGAGGCCGTGTCGATCGGCGTCGTCGCCAACGCGGTCGATCTCCTCGAGGCGCTCATCGCCCGCGGCATCGTCCCCGACGTCCTCACCGATCAGACCTCCGCGCACGATGAGCTCAACGGCTACGTCCCCGCCGGCCTCTCTTACGACGCCGCGCTGGCCATGCGCGAGAGCAGCCCGGAGATGTACGTCGAGCGCAGCTACGAGACGATGGCGCGCCACATCCGCGCCATGATCGAGCTGCAGCGCCGCGGCGCCGTGACGTTCGACTACGGCAACAACCTCCGCGGCCAGGCGCGCGACAAGGCCGGCGTCGGGAACGCCTTCGACGTCGGCGGCTTCGTGCCGCTCTTCATCCGGCCGCTGTTCTGCGAAGGGAAAGGGCCGTTCCGCTGGGCCGCGCTGAGCGGCGATCCGTCCGACCTCTTCGCCACCGACGAAGCGATTCTCGAGCTCTTCCCGCACGACGCCGCGCTGCACCGCTGGATCCGCATGGCCCAGAAGCGCGTCGAGTTCCAGGGCCTCCCGGCGCGCATCTGCTGGCTCGGCTACGGCGAGCGCCACAAGGCCGGGCTGCTCTTCAACCGCCTCGTCGCCGAGAAGAAGGTGAAGGCGCCGATCGTCATCGGGCGCGACCACCTCGACGCCGGTTCCGTCGCTTCGCCGAACCGCGAGACCGAGGGGATGAAGGACGGCTCCGACGCCATCGCCGACTGGCCGATCCTCAACGCCCTGCTCAACACCGCCGCCGGCGCGACGTGGGTCTCGTTCCACCACGGCGGCGGCGTCGGCATCGGCTACTCGCTGCACGCCGGCATGGTCATCGTCGCCGACGGCACCGAGGCCGCGGCCGCGCGCCTCGAGCGCGTCCTCACCGTCGATCCCGGCACCGGCGTGATGCGCCATGCCGATGCCGGCTACGAGGAGGCGGTGACGGTGGCGAAGGAGCGCGGCGTCGACCTGCCGATGATCAACGGCGGCGCGCGACGCGGCTGAAGATCTTCAACTCGATCAGCCGCTCCGGCGTGAGATTTTTCTCGCCGGCGGCGCGCTGCTCCTCGATGAACTCCGGCGTGATGCGGTGGATGCCGAAGTCGGCGAGCTGGCTCGGCGTGAGGTTGTAGCCGAGGCGCTTGTACTCGGCGATCTTCGCGACGGTGATGCGGCCGATCTTCAGGTTCACGGCCTGCTGCGGCGTGAGCGACGTGAGGCCGGCGCCTTTCAGCTCGCGCACGTACGCGGGCGTCACGCGCAGGATGGCGAGCTCCGCGACTTTCTTCACCGGCATGTCGCCGAAGATCGCGCGCGTCTCCTTGACGAAGTTCGCGTCGACGCGGCCGACGCGGAGGTCGACGAGCTTGCGCAGCGTCGGGTTCGCGAAGCCGAGGGCGGTGATCTCCTTCACGAAGTTCGCGTCGACTTTGAAGATGGCGATCTCGTCGAGCTGCTGTTTGTCGACCGTGTAGCCGAGCGCGCGGAGGTCGCGGATGGTCTGTGGCTGGAACGCCTCGATCGCGTAGAGGAGCATCTTCTCGTCGCTGAAGCCGCCCGCGTAGCCGAGCGACTCCATCTCGCGCACGAAGCCGTCGTTCGGCGTGAAGCGGTAGTTGCCCGCGCCGAGGCCGTTCGAGAAGCGCCCGTCGAAGGCGATCGTTCCGGCCGGCGCATGCAAGGCGAACTGCACGTTTGCGGCGGACGCATTGACGTCGGCGGCGGTGAGGCCGGTGAGCGACGCGAGCCGGATCTTGGTACCGATATTGTTTTGCCAGTTGCCATCGTGGGGCGCCGGCCGCACGAGATTGACGTGGAGCGCATCGCCGTCGAGTTGCGCGCTCCACATTCCGGTGCGTGCGTCCGCTGCAAACAGCGGCGTGGAAAGAAAAACGAGAGCGAAGAAGAGAGTGGTCCGTTTCATGAAAAGAAGTTTGTACGAACAACTTCGTAGTTGTCAACGAAATCTTTCGTAGCCGAATATGCGTCGCGGCAATGAGGTTATGCTTGCCGTCCCTGGAGGAACCGAGTGCACGTTGAAGCCCGCAAAAAAGACTGGGTCAATATCATTTTCTTCACGCTGACGCCGATCATCGGCGTCGCTGGTACCGCGCTCTACACGGCGCACGTCGGCTTCCACTGGTGGATGCTGGCGCTGTTCCTCACGCTCTACGTCTTCGCCGGGCTCTCCATCACCGCCGGCTATCACCGGGCCTTCTCGCACACGAGCTACACCTGCTCGCCGGCCGCGCAGGCGTTCTTCGCGTTCTTCGGCGCGTTCGCGGCGCAGAACTCGATTCTCTGGTGGTCGGCCGGCCACCGCACGCATCATCAGAGCGTCGACACGGACTGGGACCCGTACAGCATCAAGCGCGGCTTCTGGTGGGCGCACATCCTTTGGATCTTCTACAAGTCTCCGGACGGCAACTTCGACAACGTCCCCGACCTCTATCGGAACCGCATCGTGCGGTGGCAGCACCGCTGGCACCGCCACATCATGATCGTCGCCGGCTTCGGCATCCCCACGATCGTCGGCGCGCTCTGCGGCGACTGGGTCGCCGGGCTGCTGTGGGGCGGCTTCACGCGCCTGGTCGTCCTCCATCAGACGACGTTCTTCGTGAACTCGCTCGCGCACACGATGGGCAAGCAGACGTTCAACGCCGAGGTGTCGGCGCGGGACAACTGGTTCGTCGCGCTGGTCACGTTCGGCGAGGGCTACCACAGCTTCCATCACCGCTTCCCGATCGACTTCCGCAACGGCATCCGCTGGTATCACTGGGATCCGGGCAAATGGCTGATCAGCGGCCTCCGCGCGGTCGGGCTGGCGAAGGACCTGCGCGTGGCGCCGCCGCCGCAGATCGAGCAGGCGCGCATCCAGGCGGTGCTGCGGCAGATCGAGCCGAAGCTCGAGGTCGCGCCGGCGACGCTGAGCGACGAAGTGCGCCGCCGCCTGCGCACGGCCGCCGAGCACGTGGAGACTGCGCTCAAGCTGTGGCGCCAGCACCTCGAGGAGCGCGCCGCGGGCCTGACTTGGCGCACGACGCGGCGGCAGTCGAAGCTGCACGTGCGGCAGTCGCGCCGGCACTGGAAGCGCGCCCTTCGCCTGGCTCGCCGCCTTCCGCTCGCCGCATAACCGCGCCGCCAAGCTAAAATCGCGGCGCGGTCCCGATGAGCAGCGTTCGCGAACGGCTTGGTCAATACGAGGTTCTCCGCCCCCTCGGCGCCGGCGGGATGGGAGAGGTCTACGTCGCCCGCGACCCCGTGCTGGCGCGCAAGGTGGCGATCAAGATCCTCCCGGTGCGCCTCACCGGCGACGCCGAGACGCTCGCGCGCTTCACGCACGAGGCGCGCTCGGCGTCGTCGCTGAACCATCCGAACATCGTCACGATCCACGACATCGACACCGAGGGCGGGCGGCCGTACATCGTGATGGAGTTCATCGACGGCCGCGACCTGCGCAGCTACGTGCAGGAAGGGCCGATGACGGCGCGCAAGCTGCTCGAGGTCGCCGCGCAGATCGCCGAGGGGCTCGCGGCCGCGCACGAGCACGGGATCATCCACCGCGATCTCAAGCCGGAGAACGTGATGGTGACGAAGGACGGCTTCGTCAAGATCCTCGACTTCGGCCTGGCCAAGATCTCGCGCCCGGCAACGGCGGACGACGTGACGGCGGAGCTGAATCTCCCCGGCACGACGCCCGGCACGATTCTCGGCACGGTCGGCTACATGTCGCCGGAGCAGGCGACGGGAAAGCCGCTCGACGCGCGCTCGGACCAGTTCGCGTTCGGCGCGATTCTCTACGAGCTGGCCACGGGTAAGCCCTCGTTCGACGCGCCGAACGCGATCGATACGCTGTCCGCGATCCTGCACGAAGACCCGCCGCCGATCGCCGGCATCAACCCGAAGGTGCCGGAGCCGTTCTCCTGGATCGTCGACCGCCTGCTGTCGAAGAAGCCGGACGAGCGCTACCCGACGACGCGCGAGGTGGCCCTGGAGCTGCGCGAGCTCTGCACGCAAGTCGCCGCCAGCACGAGCGCCGACAGCCCCTGGTCGGTGCGGACCCTCCCCCGCCCCCGCCCGCGCAAACGAAGGACGATCGCGGTGGCGTCATCGATCGCGGTGGTGGTGCTCGCCGCCCTCGGCTACACGGCCTGGCGCCTCTTCCCGCGCGCCGGCGCCGGGGGAAAGAAGTATGTGGCGGTGATGCGGTTCAAGGACCTGAGCGGCGCTCCAAACGGCCAGTTCGTGGCGGACGGTCTGGCGGAGACGCTGGCGTCGCGCCTGGCGCATTTCCCCTCGGTGCAGGTGATGCGCGCCCCGGCCGACGCACCGAATGACCTAAGCAAGGTGGCGCACGACCTCGGCGCGAACGTGGCGCTGACCGGCTCCATGCAGCGCGACCACGACCAGTTCCGCGTGAACTATCGAGTCGTGGACGTGGATCGCGGGACGGAGAAGGGCGACGTGATCGACGGCCCGGTGGCGGACCTGTTTTCGATCGAGGACCGCCTGGCAGGGAGCGTCGCCAGCACACTGCAGCTCGGCGCGCCGGCGTTCAAGGTAACCCCCACCGACGCGACGATCTCGCACGCACGATTCCTCGAAGCGCTAGGCCATTTGCGACGATACGACTCGGAGCCGGAGGTGGATAGCGGGATTCGCATCCTCGAGGATCTTGGATCGAAGAGCAGTTCCGCGTCGGTGCAGGCCGCTCTCGGACGGGCGTATCTGGACAAATTCAACCTCACGCGCGATCCGAAGTGGGCGGTGCCTGCGACTGCGGCTTGCGAGCGCGCCGTAGCCGCCGATCCGCAGAATCCCGACGTGCACCTGACACTCGGAGATTTACGGCGTCAAACGGGCAAGCTGAATGACGCGGTGACGGAATACAAGGCAACGCTCGCGCAAGAACCAAACAACGCGGACGCTTACCTCGGTTTGGCCGAAACGTACAAAGCGGCAGGAAAAATAAAAGAGGCTGAAACCGCCTATCAAAAGTCAATCGATCTACAGCCGAATTACTGGGGTGGCTACAACAAGCTAGGTACATTTTACTTCACTAAGGGCCGCTATGGCGACGCAGCGAGAATGTTTGAAAAGGTCGTGCAACTGGTGCCCGATAATCTGCGCGGATATAACAATCTCGGCGCAATGTACGAGCAGATGGGGCGATATGACGACGCGATCACGGTGTTCTCGCGATCGATCAGAATCAAGCCGAGTGACCAGGCATATTCGAACTTAGGTACGTGCTATTACTTTTTAGGACGTTATTCAGATGCGGCTGGTGCTTACGAAAAAGCTGCCGCGCTGGCGCCACACCTATACCTGCCTTGGGCGAATCTTGGAGACGCATACCGTTGGTCGCCTGGAAATGACAACCGTTCGGTTCAGGCTTATGAGAAAGCCGTGGCTCTGCTGCAAGACGAACTGCGGCTGAATCCCGCCGATGAAACTCTGCGGGGCAAGTACGCTGAGTGTCTCGCGAAACTTGCCCGACGCGATGAGGCTCAGACGGAAATTTCGCACGCGTTAACGGCCGATCCGGGGAACGCGACGTTGATGTACCGTGCGGCTGTCATCAGCAATCTGCGCGGTGACACGCCTGCCGCGGTGCGATGGCTCCGGCAGGCGGTGAGTCATGGCTATCCAAGCACGGATATCGTGCGCGATCCGGAGTTCGCGTTGTTGCGCAGCTCCGATGCTTATAAAGCCGGCATCGGCGTACAATAGACATGGGTCCATCTACACTGACGGCAATAAGAGAGGATACGCATGCCAAATGTCACTGTAACTAAGGCCAATCGGAAGATCGCGGTGAGTCACCCGACCGTGCAGGTGTCGGTTTCAAAACGTGAGACGGTCAAGTGGGTTTCGCCCGATGGCCATTTCAGGATTCAGTTCAAGGCGGGATCGAATTGGCAGAACCCGGAGACGACGCAGGACGGCGACTCGCACGTGGCCGAGTGCGGCCCGTTCGATAAACCTCAAAAGTTGTCGTATTCAGTCGTGGCGGACGGCCACGAAGATCTCGATCCTGATATCGACGTTCGCCCCTAACGCATTTGCGGCGCGAAGCGGTTCTCCGCTTCGCGCCGCACGCTACCTCTACTTATTCAGCTTGTTCCCGAGCTCGTCGAGACCTTCGCTTACCTTCCGTCTCGCCTTGCCCATCCCTCCCTCGATCTTGCCGCCGATGCGCTGACTGGCGCCCTCATCCTCCATGTCGAGGTCGCCGCTGGCGCGGCCGATGTGCTGCTTCACGGTCCCGGCTGCTTCGTCAAGTTTTCCGCGAATTTCGTCTTCGTTGGGTCGTCGCATCTGTTTTTTTCCTCCCGTTGACGCTACTAATAAGTCCACGAATCATGCCGAAACGCCTGCTTCTGCTCGCTCTTTTCATCCCCTTTACGGCCGCGGCGCAGGAAATCGCGCTGCAGCGCGTCACGGGCGGTCTCGCCTCGCCTCTGGGCGTCGTCAGCGCCGGCGACTCGCGGCTCTTCATCGTCCAGCAGCGAGGCACCATCGTCGTCTGGGACGGCACGCGCGTTCTGCCCACGCCCTTCCTCGACATCCGCAGCCTCGTCTCCTGCTGCAACGAGCGCGGACTCCTCGGCCTCGCCTTCCATCCGCACTACGCGGCGAACGGCCTCTTCTTCATCGACTACACCGCGCCGAACGGCGACGTCACCATCGCGCGCTACTCCGTCCTCGCCTCCGACTCCAACCGCGCCGACGTCGCCAGCGGCAGCGCCATCCTCACCATCTCCCACTCCGAGTTCGCCAACCACAATGGCGGACAGATGCAGTTCGGGCCCGACGGCTACCTCTACATCGGTGTCGGCGACGGCGGCTCCGGCGGCGATCCTCACGATCACGGCCAAGACCTCGGCCAGCTTCTCGGCAAGCTCCTGCGCATCGACGTCGACCGCCCGCCGTACGCCATCCCCTCGACCAACCCGTTCGCCTCGCGTCCCGGCGCGCGCGGCGAGATTTGGGCGTACGGCCTGCGCAACCCGTGGCGCTTCTCCTTCGATCGCGAGACCGGCGACCTCTGGATCGCCGACGTCGGCCAGGACAAGTACGAAGAGGTCGACCTGCAGCCCGCGAGCAGCGCCGGCGGCCAGGACTACGGCTGGCGCCTCATGGAAGCGACGCACTGCTACAACCCCTCGACCAACTGCCCGACCGTCAGCCTCACCATGCCGATCCTCGAGTACAGCCACAGCTTCGGCTGCTCCATCACCGGCGGCTATCGCTATCGGGGCGCGCGTTTCCCGCGGCTGCGCGGCATCTACTTCTACGGCGACTATTGCTCGGGCACGATCTGGGGCGCCACGCAGGCCAACGGCGCGTGGACATCGCGGACGATGCTCTCCACGTCGCTCGCCATCAGCACCTTCGGCGAGGACGCGAGCGGCGAGCTCTACGTCGCCGACATCGCGGGCGGCGTGCTCTATCAGGTCGTCGATCCGAATCCGGGGACGAAGCGGCGCGCCGCGCGGCATTGAGAAGCGCCGCGCGGCGAAAGCCTGACATCAAAGCAGTTTCAAGACGCGGTCGCCGAGGCGGCCGCCGTCGCCGAGGACGACCGTGGGGTTCGGCTTCTCCGCGACCCTCTCCAGCACACGAGCGACCACGCCCGCGGATCGGTCACGCGGACCCGTCGCGTTCGCGTTGATCCGCAGCGTGACCTGTCCGCGGTCATGATCTCCTGGCCGCTGACGTCGAGCACGCGCTCGCGCCGGTCGACGTAGGTCACGCGCAGCTCACCCGCGCCTTTCCAGAACGCGTACGTGCCCGGCGGCAGGACGCGCCCTTGTCGGCGCCGTCGTGGAACACGATCGCGACGAAGCCCGGCTCGACGACGGCGACGTGGAGCAGCGCCTCCGCGTTCGGACCGCGGACGATCGCCGCCAGGTCGTCGTGGACGAGCTGCACGTCGCGCGTATTCACGACCTCGACGCGCACGTCGCGGTCGACCGTCCAGAGGACGTACGTTCCCGGCTTCAGCACGCCCTCGGAGCGGCCGTCGATCCAGACGAGCGCGCGCTCGCTGTCCGTCAGGTTCAGCGCGATCGCGTCGGCGCCGAGCAGGCCGCTCTTCGCGATCAGATCGAGCTTGTCGTGATGCAGCCAGACCTCGCGCGTCGCGGCGCGGTGCATCCGATGGAGCACCGCGGCGAGGTCGCCCGCGGAAGAGCAGACCCCTCTCATGGTTGCGGATTTTGTATCGATGGAACATGGGCGCCTCCTTTCTCGAAGTGCCCCGATCGGGAGCTGCCGCTGCCGGCCTCACGGCCGAAGGGGCTCGTGATCGTGTCCGATCTGTCGATCAACTCACGATCGCGCGGGACCTCCCTCGGCGCGCACACGGATGCCGCGCTTTAAAAGTTCGGGATTGAACTTTTTCACCACGTGTGTCCGCACTCGCGGCAGCGCCAGGTCGGCGCGACGAGAAAGAAGACCGCCGACGCGGCGACGATGAAGAAGCCGAGGAGCGTCGCGTCCTGCATGTACGAGATGGCGAAGACGAACGCGGCGACGATGAAGAACGCCACCCACTTCTGCCGCCGCGCGACGTCGGGCGCGCCGCAGTTGGGGCAGGCGTCGGGCGGCTGCCACGGCAGCTCGTCGCTCGGCGTGACGTATTCGGCGTCGCCGAGACCAGCCATGCGATTCAGCACCGCGTCGGCGTCCTCGGCGTCTTCTTCGTTGACCTGCAGCCGGATCCCCTTCGGCGCGTTCTCGAAAAAACGATCGCCGGTGAAGCGGTCGAGCACCACGGCGGGGATGCCCTCGGCCTCGAGCGCCGTGCGCGCGAGCTCCGCCTCGTGTACGCGGGTGAACGTCATGACCGTGACGAGCGCCATTCCTGACAGAATCTTCGCATGGCGCGCCGCTTCGACCGTTTCGTCGACGAGCTCTCCCGCGTCGCGCTCTCGCCGCGCGCCTGCAACCAGTACGCGCGCGACGAGCCGGCGAACGCGATCCGCCGGCGCAACCTGCGGCTCTACCTCGAGCAGATCGACGCGATCGAGCCGCGGCTGATGCTCGTCGGCGAGGCGGTGAGTTATCGCGGCGGGCGGCTCACCGGCATCCCGTTCGTCAGCGAGTCGCTGATGCTCCGCGGCGTCGGCGAGGTCCTCGGCGAGTGCAACGGATTTCGCCGCGCGACGACCACGCCGAAGCCGTCGACCGAGGCGAGTGCGACGATGGTCTGGGCGACGATCCGGCATCTCCAGCCGCTGCCGCTGCTCTGGAACGCCTTCCCGTTTCATCCGCACGCCGACGGCAATCCGTTCTCGAACCGCCTGCCGGCCGCGGGCGAGCTGGCCATTGGCGAGCGCTTCATCGAATCGCTGCTGCGGCTCTTTCCGATCGAGCGCGTCGCCGCGATCGGCAACGCCGCCGCGTCGTCGCTGACGCGGCTCGGCGTCGAGCACGTGAAACTGCGGCATCCATCGCAGGGCGGCAAGCGGAAGTTCGTCGAGGGGATGGCGCGCCTGTCGCAAGAGATCGGCGCATGAAGAAGAGTCAGATTCAGGAGATCAAGGAAGGGCTGGCCATGCGGCAGAAGACCTACTCGGGGCGCCTGCAGCCGTTCGGGCCACCCGCGCCGCTGCCGACGAAGAACGCGGTGAAGCTGTCGACCGTGCCGGCGTCGGCGCAGGAGAAGTTCAACGGGGGTCGCGACTAGCCCCCGATGTGCGACATCTCCACCTTCGCCGTCCCGGCCGTCTCCTCGGAGCGGATCTCCGAGTAGCGGTCGTCGCGGCGGCGCCACACTGACGCGATTAGCGCGGCGAGCTCCTCGTCGTTCGTGCCGCCGCGGATCAGGGCGCGCAGGTCGTGCCCGCTCGACGCGAAGAGGCACGTGAACATCTCCCCCTCGGCGGTGAGGCGCGCGCGGGTGCACGTGCCGCAGAACGGCTGCGTGACCGACGTGATGATGCCGATCTCGCCGGCGCCGTCGGCGTAGCGCCAGCGCTCGGCCACCTCGCCGAAGTAGTTCGCCTGCAGCGGCTCGATCGGCCAGTGCCGCGCGATCGTCTCGGCGATCTCGCGGCCCGGCACCACGTCGTCGCTGCGCCAGCCGTTCGTGTTGCCGACGTCCATGTATTCGATGAAGCGGACGATGTGGCCGGTGCCGCGGAAGTAGCGGGCCATGTCGGCGACGCTCGCGTCGTTCGTGCCGCGCTTGACGACCATGTCGATCTTGATCGGGAAGAGCTCGGCCTCCTCGGCGGCCTCGATGGCCTCGAGCACGCGCGCGACCGGGAAGTCGACGTCGTTCATCTTGCGGAACACCGCGTCGTCGAGCGAGTCGAGGCTGATCGTGATGCGGCGCAGTCCCGCGTCGCGCAGCGCGCGCGCCTTCGCGCGCGTGAGCATCGAGCCGTTCGTCGTCAGCGTCAGGTCGTCCAGGCCGCGGATGTCCGCGAGCATCTCCACGAGGCGCTCGAGGTCGCGGCGGAGCAGCGGCTCGCCGCCGGTGAGGCGGATCTTTTCGACGCCGGCCTGCACGAAGAGCGCGGCCACGCGCGCGATCTCCTCGAACGTCAGGAGGTCGTCGCGGTGGACGTAGCCGGCGAATGCGCTGCCGAAGATCTCCTTCGGCATGCAGTAGACGCAGCGGAAATTACAGCGGTCGGTCACCGAGATGCGGAGATCTCGCAGCGGGCGGCCGAGGCGATCGACGGACATGGGTGTGGTGCAAAACTACGACGGCGGGAACAAAAACTCCAGCACCATTCGCGCGCGCCTGGCCCAGGCGCGTTCGCTGTGGTCGGCGCGGCGGTCCTCGTAATAGCGCAGCGCCGTGTCGTCCCAGCCGCGGGCGCGGAGGCGGTCGCGCAGCAGGCGCGCGTCGCGCAAGGCCTCGGCGCCCTCGCGTCCGCCGACGTCGAGCCAAATCCGCGGACGCGGTCCTTCGAACGCGTCGACGTCGCGCAGGATCGCGCGGTCATCCCACCAGACCGAGGGCGACATCGCGGCGATCGCGCGGAAGACGTCCGGGTGCTCGAGGCCGAGATGCAGCGAGACGAGGCCGCCGAGCGACGAGCCGCCGATCGCCGCGTGGTTCGGAATCGTGCGGTAGCGCGCGTCGATCAGCGGCTTCAGCTCGTCGACGAGCAGGCGGCCGTACGCGTCCGCATTGCCGCCCGCGTTGCGCTTCGCGTCGTGCGTCGGCGTGTACTCGTCGATGCGCGCGGGGCCGGCGTGGTCGACGCCGACGACGATCATCGGCGCGGCGGTGCGCTCGTTGATCGCGTCGTCCGCCGCCTCGCTGAGGCGCCAGTGCTGCCCCGGCACGAACGCGCGCTCCGGCTCGAAGAGGTTCTGCCCGTCCTGCATGTAGAGCACGGGGTAGCGCGCCGCCTCGCGGTCGCGGTAGCTGGGGGGGAGGTAAACGGTCACGAGGCGCGGGAAATCGGCGAGGTGCTCGAGCGCGCCGCGGCGCACCGTGCGGCGGCGGTTTTCAAAGCGGAAGACGCGGTTGAGCGTGGCGCGGAGGGGGCTCGAAGCCATCGGATCAAAGGAGCATTTCGCGATAGGCGGCACGGAAATAGAGCAGCGGCGCGCCCTCGCGCGTCTGCGTGTCGACGACTTCGCCGATGAAGATCGAGTGGTCGCCGCCGACTACCTGCTGATGCACGCGGCACTCCAGCGTCGCCAGCGCGTTGGCGACGAGCGGGACGCCGAGCGTGCCGCGGCGCACGTCGAGGCCGGCGAACTTGTCGCCGCCGCGCGCGGCGAAGCGGCCGGAGACGTCGGCCTGGTCGCTGCCGAGGATCGAGACGCCGAACGCCTGCGACTGCGCGATCGGGTCGTGGCTCGACGACGACTTCGAAATGCAGACGAGCACGAGCGGCGGGTTCAGCGACAGTGACGCGAAGGAGGCGACGGTCAGGCCGTAGTCGACGCCGCCGTGCGCGGTGGTGACGATGGTGACGCCGCTCGCGAAGTGCGAGAGGGCGTGCTTGAACTGTGCATCATCGACGGGCATGGCGGGCGGATCTTACAACGGCCGTGTCATCCCGAGCATCGCGAGGGATCCCCTGCGGCGGGGGATGCTTCGCCGTCTTTGCGGCTCAGCATGACACCGTTGCTAACCTTTCCTCCTCTCCAGCGTAATGAGCGGTCGGAGGTCTCCCATGCATCGCGTCCGCACAGCTCTGACCGCCGCGCTTCTCGGGCTCCTGACCGTTTCCGCGCACGCCGCAATCGACAGCCCCGTCCGCCGCGTCTTCAACGTCGCGCCGGGCGGCACGCTCTATCTCGACACGGACGTCGGCAACGTCCACGTCGTGCCGGGCGCGTCGGGCGTCGTCGTGTCCGTCCAGCGGCGCGCGCGCGGCCAGAAGGAGCTTGACCGCGATCACCTGACGATGCAGCAGCAGGGCAACGATGTACACGTCCGCAACGAAGTCGAACAGACGTCGAGGTGGTTTTCGTGGGGCAACGACCTCGACATGACGTTCGACGTGACGGTGCCGGCGCACTACAACGTCGAGCTGAAGACGTCGGGCGGCAATGTGAGCGTGGGAGACCTCCACGGCTTCGTCCATGCGCGGACCTCGGGCGGCAACGTGCGCCTCGCGCACATCGACGGGCCGGTCGATGGCCACACGTCCGGCGGCGACGTGCGGCTCGACGGCGCCACCGGCAACGCCAATCTGCACACGAGCGGCGGCAGCGTCGTCGTCGGCGACATCGGCGGCAACCTGGAGATCAAGTCGTCGGGCGGCTCGCTCGAAACGCACCGCGTCGGCGGCACGCTTTACGCCCGCACCTCGGGCGGCGGCATCACCATCGGCGACGCGCGCGGCGCGATCGACGCCGAGACCTCCGGCGGCTCGATCCGCGCCTCGCTCTCCGCGCAGCCGCGCGGCGACTCGCGCCTCTCGACCTCGGGCGGCAGCATCACCGTCGCGCTCGCGCCGGCGATCGGCGTCGACCTCGACGCGCACACGAGCGGCGGCGGCGTGAACAGCGATCTCCCGATCACGGTCATGGGCAAGGTCTCCGACGACTCGCTCAACGGAAAGCTCAACGGCGGCGGGCCGAAGCTCGTCCTCCGCTCTTCCGGTGGCGGCATTCACGTCCGCAAGTTGTAAAGTGAGCGGATGCCGGACGTCAGCGATACCGTCAGCGAGGCCGTGGAGCGCGGCCGCGAGTCTCACCTGAACTCCGCCGTGGCCATCCTGGTGGCGCTCACCGCCACCTTCATGGCGCTCTGCAACGTCAAGGACGGCAACATCACGCAGGGCATGGCGCAGGCGCAGGCGCAGGCGGTCGACACCTGGTCGTACTACCAGTCGAAGAGCATCAAGCAGCACCTCGCGGAGCAGACGCTCGATCAGCTGCGCATCCAGCGCGTGCTCACGCCGCAGCCGGCCATCGCGGCGATGCTCGACGCGAAGATCGCCGACTACACGAAGCAGGCGCAGAAGGAAAACAGCGACAAGAAGAAGATCCAGGCGCAGGCCGAGGGGTATCAGAAGGACTACGACCGCCTGAACTTCCGCGACGACCAGTTCGACATGTCGGAGGCGGCGCTCTCCGTGGCCATCGCGCTCTTCGGGATCACCGCGCTGACGCAGAAGCGGTGGCTGATCCTCGTGGCCATTGCCTTCATGGTCTTCGGCGTGGTGATGGGGCTGGCGGGATTCTTCGGCTGGGCGATTCACCCGGACAAGCTGGCGAAGTTCCTAAGCTGACGCGAGGATCGCCTTCGACGCCGTCCGCGCGCTCGCGAGCGCCGCGTCCGAGAGAATGCCGTCGTCGCCGACCCAGTCGCCCGCGAGGTAGAGCCCTTTGATCGCCGTGACGGCGGCGGGTCGCCGCGAGCCGGGGCGGACGAGCGCGTTCGACACGGTCATCGACGGCAGGAAGCGGCGGTGGACGACGCGCTCGCGCCAGCCGGGCTGCATCTCGTCGAGAACGGCCTCGAGCTCGGTCTCGTCGGAGGCCTCGCTCGGCGTGCGCCGCGAGCCGGTCGACTCGATCTCTTCGTCGTTCGCGGCGCCGGTCTTGCGGTACTTCGCGACGTGGATTAGCGCGCCGCCCTTCGGCGTCAGCTGCGCCCACGCGGAATGGACGGAGTAGTACAGCGGCCGGTCGATGCCGACGGCGAACTTCGGCTTCTCCCGCGGCAGCGAGGAGAGCGCGACGTCGAGGCAGGTGGCGAGGACGGGGCGGGGGCGCGGGAACTCGAGGCCGGGGACGAGGTCCTTCGCCGTCGTCGGGTCGACCGCGAGGATCACGTGCGCCGCCGGGAGGCGCGTGCCGCGCGCGTCGTCGGCCATGCGCGGCATGTGCATCGAGCGCGTGCTGCTGCGCTGGAGGTCCGGCTCGAGCTCGCCGAGGGCGATCGACTTGACCTCGCCGTCGGCGTGCTCGACGCCGACGATGTGCGAGCTCGTCACGAAATTCACGCCTGCGGAGACCGCCGCGCCGTGCAGCGCGTTGACGATCTGCTGCCACCCCTCGTGCACGTAGATGACACCGCGCATGGCCAGCCGCAGCTGCGCGAGCGCGACCGCGGCGCTCTGCTCGTCGGCGTGATCGGAGTACGTGGCGACGCGGAATAGCGTCTCGATGGTCTGGCGCAGGCGCTCGTTCGCGACGTTCGCGTCGAGCCACTGGCGCACCGTCATCGCTTCGAATTTTTTCGCGTCGATGCGGCGGATGCGGAGGAAGAGCCTGGCGGCCTCGAAACGCGCGCCCCACGGCAGGAGGTCCGTGGTCAATAGAGAGAGGAAGCTGCCGGGGAAGCGGAAGCGGTCGCCGCCGAGCATGGCCACGCCGCGGCCGTCGGGAATGCCGCCGCGGACGGGGACGCCGAGCTCGCGGCAGACCTGCCAGCCGGGACCGCCGCGGTAGAAGGCATGCGGCCCGAGGTTGAAGCGGTAGCCGCGGCGGAGGTGCGTGACGGCGCGGCCGCCGAGGTGCGGGCGGCGCTCGAAGACGGTGACGTGGTGGCCGCCGCGCGCGAGATAAACCGAGGCCGCGAGGCCCGCGATGCCGCCGCCGATGACAATGACGTTTTTTGTATCCACTCGGTGACGCGTATGTTAGCGCGATGTGGCACAATTTGACCCACCTTTGCGCGCTTCCGTACTTGCATTACTCACGTTGGTCCTCTGCACCAGCCTCGTCGCGACGCAGAACGACGAGTTCTACGACGGCTCGCTCCGCGCCGGTGTGGCGGCGTTCGAGGCGGGCAGATATGACGAAGCTTTGACGAAGCTGCACGTCGCGGCCTTCGGCTACGTCGAAGACATTCCGCGCTACGAGACGGCCGAGTCGTACATCGCCGTCGCCGCGCAGCGCGTCGGCCGCACCGACGAAGCGCTGCTCGCGCTGCGCCGAATCATCGCCGCGGAGCGCATCGACCGCCGCTTCGCGTCGCTCCCGGTCTCGCCCGCGCTCCGCACCTCGGTCGAGGGAGCGGCGAAGACGCTGCTGACGCCGCAGCTCGCGTCGTATCTGCTGAATCCGCCGCAACCGCAGATCGCCGCGCCGACGCCGCCCGCGCCGCCGGCGAGCGACACGGTCGACGTCAACGACCTCCTGGCCGGCGCCCGCCGCGCTCTCGATGCCGGCGACCTCGCCGCCGCGCGCGCCGGATACGAGAAGGTCGCGGCGATGCCCGACCTCCCGCACGCGACGCTGCTGAACGCGGCCGAGGGGCTGTGCCGGGCGCGCGAGTTCAAGGCGGCCGTGGCCGCGTTCGAGCGCGCCGGCGCGTTCGCGAAGGGCGAGGAGACGTACCGCTACTTCTACGCCGTGGCGCTGTACGAGACCGGCCGCTACCGCGACGCGAAGCGCGAGCTCGCCGCGGCGCTGCCGTTCATCAAGCAGACGGCGGACGTGAAGCGGTACAAGTCGAAGATCGAGCACGCGCACGATTGATCGTGTCATCCAGAGGGGCGCAGACGCCGAAGGATCCCGTGCCGCAGGGGATCCCTCGCTCCGCTCGGGATGACACGGCGATTAGCGCGCGTCGAGCGATTGAATCGCGCTGATCAGCCGCTTCCCCGCGGTCGATCCCTTCGGCACGATCGCCGAGCACGTCCGCAACTGCTCGCGCTCCTCGGCCGTCACGTCCTTCGCCGTGAACGCGAGGATCGGAATCCGCGCCGTCGCCTCGAGTCCGCGCAGGCGCTCCGCGACCTCGAAGCCGCTCATCCCCGGCATCATCAGGTCGAGGATGATGACGTCGGGCTTCGACGACTCGGCGCGCTCCAATCCTTCCTTGCCGGAAAACGCCTTCTCGAGCTGATAGCCCTGCTTCGACAGCTCCGGCTCGAGCAGGTCGTGCACGCTGATGTCGTCGTCGATCAGCAGCAGGCGCGCGCGGCGCGGCGCCACGGTGCGCGCCGTCAGCTCGCGCAGGCGTTTGAGCAGCCGCGTCCAGTCGACCGGCTTGACGAAGTAGTCGTCGGCGCCGAAGGCGAGGCCGAGCTCGCGGTTCTCGACGATCGACACGATCACCACCGGCACGCCGGCCGTGGCCGGATCGTTCTTCAGCGCCTTCAGCACGTTCCACCCCTCGCTGCCGGGCAGCACGATGTCGAGCGTGACCGCGACGGGGCGCATGCTGCGCGCGAGGCGCAGCGCCTCCTCGCCGTGCCGCGCGCGGATCGGCACGTAGCCGGCGGAGAGCAGATACGCGCTGAGCGTCGACCAGGCCGCCTCTTCGTCCTCGACGACGAGGACGCGGTTGCCGGGCGGGACGACGGTGCCGTCGGCGTTGACGATGGGGCTCGGGATCGTCGCGCCGAGGAAGCGGCGCGGGAGGGTGAACGTGAACGTGCTGCCGGCGCCGAGCTCGCTCGTCACGCCGATCGTGCCGCCCTGCAGCTGGACGAAGCGCTTGACGAGCGAGAGGCCGAGGCCGGTGCCGCCGTATTGGCGCGACATGCTGGCGTCGACCTGGCGGAACTCCTCGAAGATCGCCGCGAGGTTCTCCGCGGCGATGCCGATGCCGCGGTCGACGACGTCGACGACGATCGTGTCGCCGGCCTTCCGCGCGCGTATCGTCACGACCGAGTCCTTCGGCGAGAACTTCACCGCGTTCGACAACAGGTTGTAGAGGATCTGCTTGAACTTGGCCTGGTCGGTCTCGATCTCGCCGACGTCGGGCGCCGCGTCGATCTCGAAGCTGATGTTCTTCCGCGCCGACATCCCCTTCATCACCTGGCAGACGCTGTCGATGGCGCCGCGCACCGCGAACGTCTCCGGAAAGATCTCCATCTTCCCCGCTTCGATCTTGGAGAGGTCGAGGATGTCGTTGATGATCTCCAGGAGGTGCCGCCCCGAGCTGACGATGGAGCGGAGGAAGTTCATCGACTTCGGATCGATCTTCTCGTCGAGCCGCTCGCAGAGGATCTCCGAGAAGCCGATGATGGCGTTCATCGGCGTGCGCAGCTCGTGCGACATGTTGGCCAGGAACCGGCTCTTGGCCTGGTTGGCCTCCTCGGCCTCGCGGTTCTTGAGCTGCAGCTCGCGCAGGATGCGCGCCTTGGAGATCGCGCTGATGGCGTGCTCGCGGACGCGCGCGAGCTTGCTGAGGTCGGAGCTGCTGAAGGCGTCGGGGTCGCGGAAGTTGTCGAGGACGAGGAAGCCCTCGATGCGCCCGGCCAGCGCGACCTCCATGGCCAGCATGCAGCTCGGCATCGGCAGGTGCGGCGAGAGCGGCGTGCGCGCGCGGACGACGTAGACGCCGGCGTCGAGGAGCTCGGCGTGCTCGGAGAAGCGGCGCCGCACGGAGTCGAACGAGGAGTCGACGCCGCGGAAGTCGTCGACCTCGTAGCCGAGGACCGCGCCGACCTCGACGCGCCCGGTGTCGTAGTTGAACTGCAGGAACGTTGCTTTCTCGGCCTGCGGGAAGAGCTGCATCGACTGCTCGAGGAGGCTCTTCAAAACGTTCTCGACGATGAGCTCGCGGTTGATGACCTCGACCATGCGGTCGAGCGCCTCGAGCTCCCGCGCCTGCGCCCGGATCTCCTCGGTGCGCGCATCGACGACGACGGCGAGCTCGCGGTTCTTCCGCTGCAGGTTGCGCACGCGCCAGCGGTTCACGGCGCTGGCGAAGAGCACGACCGCGCCGACGTAGAGGAGGAACGCCCACCACGTCAGCCACAGCGGCGGATGGACGACGAAGTCGTACGTCACCGGCGCGCGCGTCCAGACGCCGTCGCTGTTGTGGGCCATGACGCTGAACGCGTAGCGGCGCGGGAAGAGCCACGCCGGCAGGTTCGTGTAGCGGATCTTGACGTCGGGCTTGTCGGGCGACCAGTCGGCGTCGTAGCCGAAGAGGCGCGTGCGATAGTGGACGCGCGACTCGTCGGCGAACGTGAGCGCGGCGAACTCGAAGGAGATCTCGTTGTTGCCGCGCCAGCGGTCCTCGCGTCCGGCGATCTGGCGGAAGTAGAGCGGTGGCCGCTCGGCGTTCGGCAGCCGCAGCGCTGCGTTGAAGATGGAGACGCCCGCGGGCGTGGCGAGGTAGACGCGGCCGTCCGCGCCGACGGAGACCGGCTCGTACGCCCACGCCTCGTCCTCGATCAGGCCGTCGACTTTCGAGACGCGCGCGGTGACGAGGCCGCTGCGCGGATCGATGCGCACGACGCCGGCGTTCTGGCTGACCCACAGCGCGCCGTCGGGCGCGGCCGCGAGGCCGACGACCATCGGGCCGCCCAGCGTGGCCGGCTTGATGATCGTGACGAGATGGAACGGCTTCGTCTCCAGCACCGCCAGCCCTTCCGTCGTCCCCGCCCACAGCTTGTGGTCGTGCCACAGAATCGAGCGGACGGAGTCGGACGGCGCGCCGTTCGAGTGTCGCCACACATTGACGAATGCGCGCTGCACGACTTCGAAGCCGTTGCGCGCCAGGTGCGCGGGGTCGAACGGCGCGACGCTACGATAGAGGCCGTTGTCGGGCGTGCCGATCCAGACGTAGCCGGCGTCGTCGACGGCGACGGTCGAGCCGCCCGCCGGCGGCAGTCCGCTCGCGCCGCGGAAGACGAACCACTGGCCGTTGACCAGGCAGGCCACGCCGCTGCTGCCGGCGAACCAGATGCCGTTGGAAAGCTCGCGGCTAAAGTACGTGACGTCGAGCGTGTAGCCGGTGACGGTCGCCGGCTGTCCGAAGAGCGTGATGGCGTGCCGCGTCATGCCCGGCCCGGCCGGCGGCTCCTTCCCCGCCGGCGCAATGCAGTTGACGCCGCCGACGTCGCCGATCCACAGCCGCCCCTCGGCGTCGCGTCCAATCGAATAGACGGAGTTGCTGAGCAGCCCGTCCTGCGCCGTGATCGTGGCCACGCGCTTGTGGCCGTCGATCGCCGCCACGCCGCCGCCGGTGCCGATCCACGTCGCGCGCGTCCACGGATCGTGCGACGCCGGCACCGGCGGCAGGACCGAGAACGCGCTCGGATCGGGAAGCAGCGGCGCCTCGCCGGTGTGCGAGTGCCCGGTGTAGGCGATGAACGCCTTGTAGTCGCGCCGCAGCCGCGAGACGCCGCCGTTCTGCGCGAACCAGACGTTGCCCTCGCGGTCTTCCATCAGCGACCAGAGCGTGTCGCCGAGGAGGCCGGTGGCGCGGTTGACGCGGAGGCGGTCGGTGAAGTCGAAGCCGTTGATGCGCAGCGCGCCGCTGCCGAGCGAGGCGATCCAGATGTCGCCCGCGCTCGTCTCGCGGATGGCCACGATGCGCTCGGTGAGCTCGTGGCTGATGGCGGTGGCGACGACGTTCTGCAGCCGCCATGCGGAGCCGTCCGTGCCGCCGCCCCACAGCGCGCCCTCGCTCGTCTCCGCCAGCGCGCCGACGGGCGTCGGCGGGATGCCGTCGAGCGGCCCGAGGAGGTGGCCGGCGGCGCTGAAGCGCAGCACGCCGCCGCGATTCAGCGCGACGAGGAGCGTGCCGTCGCGCCGCGCCAGCATCGACGAGACGCCGCTCGGCAGCTCGGGATGATCGACGACGCCGGTCTCGATCGCGCCGCGGCGCATGCGATAGCGCACCAGCGCGTTCTGCACGCCCGCCCAGACCCACCCGTCCGCGGCGGCGACGAGCGCGCTGCGGCGGATGCGCGAGCGCGGCAAGAGCGTGTTGCCGATGGCGCTGACGAAGCGGATGCGCCGCCCCGGCTCATAGTCGTCGAGCGGCTTGTCCGAGACGACCAGCCCCGCCTCGGAGCCGGCCCACAGGTAGTGCGCCGAGTCCTCGACGACCTCGCGCACGGTGAGGTCGAGGAGGCCGTCGGCGGTGCCATAGCTCTCCATGGCGTGGCCGTCGTAGCGGGCCAGGCCGGACGAGTAGAACGCAAACCAGATGTAGCCGAGGTGATCCTGCACGATCTTCTGTACGCTGGCCGAGGGGAGCGGCACCTGGTCGTTCGGCGTGTAGTGCGTGAAGGGGAGCTCTTGCGCGGCGAGCGGCGAAGACAGCAATGCCAGGACGAGGAGGGTTCGCGCTGCCGGGGGGAACATGGAGCGCGCCATTGTACAGGACGAACTCCGCGCCCGGCGCTCCGTACAATGCCGCCATGGCGCGCGTCCGCGACTGGGTCGAGCTCGGCAAGACAACCATCTCCTCGCTGAAGACGAGCGACGTGGCCACGCTCTACGGCACCGAGTGGCCGTCGACGCGGAAGATGCTGATCGCCGAGCACGCCGGCGAGATCGAGCGCGAGCCGCGGCGGCTCAAGCGCTTCGTGCGCACGCGCAGCGCGATCCTCTTCGGCATCGCCAAGCGCCTGGCGCCGCTGCGCCGCGTGATCTTCCTCGTGGTCTTCATCTGGTTCTTCGCCTGCCTCGGCACGATCTTCACGCACACGCACCGGCAGCTCGACTGGTGGCTCTTCGTCGAGGTCGCGTCGGCGTTCATCATCATGACGCTGCTCCTCGGCATGGAGCTGATCGACAAGATCAAGTTCCGCGACGAGCTCGAGCTCGCCCGCGACCTGCAGGCGCACCTGCTGCCGGCCAGCCCACCGCAGACCGAGGAGTACGCGATCGCGGCGTTCAACCGCATCGCGAATACGGTGGGCGGCGACATCTACGACTTCGTCCCGCTCCCCGACGGCCGCCTCGCCGTCCTCTTCGGCGATGCCTCGGGGCACGGCATGGCGGCGGGCCTGGTGATGGCGGTCGCGCACGCGGCGTTCCGGACGCAGCTCGACGTCGATCCGTCGCCGGCCTCGATCGTCGGGAGTCTCAATCGGATCCTCTGCCGCGCCGGCGGCAAGCGCTCGTTCTTCTCGGCGTGCTACTTCCTCATCGAGCGCGACGGCAACTGGGTGGCGATGGTGGCCGGCCACCCGCAGGTGATCCGCATCGACGCGCACGGCAAGGTGGCGGAGCGGATCGGCTGCGGCGCGTACCCGCTGGGGATCAAGCCGTCACTGGTGTGGCCCGAGTTGCGCGGGACGCTCGGCCGCAGCGAGCAACTGCTCTTTCACTCGGATGGCCTGACCGAGGCGCGCAACGCCGACGACTGCGAGTTCGGCGACGCCTACGTCGAGGCGATCGTGGCCTGCAACGCGACGCCGACCGCGACCGGCGTGGTCGACGCGCTGGTGAACGCCTGGACGGCGTTCGCCGGGGGGCGGGCGGATGACGACGTGTCTATCGCGGTGATTGCTCGTCGATGAACACTAAATAGTCCGTCACCGCCGGCTTCGCGCCGATCTGCCGCAGCAGCGTCACCACCTGCCCGCGGTGATACGTCGAATGATTCGCATTGTGAAGCAGGATTCTGCCAACCGAATACGTGTACTGATTTCCGTGGCGATTCACGTAAGTGATGTTCGCTTCTAAATCAGCACTATTTATCAAAGCTAAATAGCCGTCATCAACTTCGCGCCATTTATTGCGCAGCGACGGCACATCGGGGAACGATGCGGCATCGAGCAATCCCTTCGGCTGCTCGCCGATGCAGCGCTGCCACCAGATCCACTCCGCGCCGAGGATGTGCACCACCGTGTCGCGTATCGAGGCGAAGCTGCCGCCCATCGGCGCGGTGAATTGCTCCGGAGAAATCACCTCCAGCGAGTCGAGCGTCTTGTGGTTCGCCCAGATGTTGTAGTCGTACAAGTCCTTCATCGCGCCTCCGCCGTCTTCGTGGCCACCAATCCGTCGAACACCTGCAGCGCCAGATCGACGCGCCCCAGCGGCGCCGACACCTGCACGCCCGCCACCGCCCCCCGCACGCGCGCCAGCGTCTCGCGCGCAATCGTCACCCCTTCGAGCATCCCGTGCTCCTTGCTCTTCTCGCTGGCCGCGCGCATCCGCTCCATCACCTCGTCCGGCACGTTCACCCCCGGCACCTCGTTGTTCATGAACTGCGCGTTGCGGTAGGAGAGCAGCGGCCAGATGCCGGGGACGATCGGCAGTCCCCACCCTTCGATCCGCCGCAGGAACTGCTCGAGCTGCCGCGCGTCGAAGACCGGCTGCGTGATGGCGTACTCGGCGCCGGCCTTGATCTTCCAGTCGAGGCGGCGCAGCTCGGTGTCGAGGTCGAGGTGGCCGGGATTGACGCCCACGCCGATCGTGAACTTCGTCGCCTCGCCGAACGGGTTCCCGCCGAGGTCGAGGCCGCGGTTCATCAGGCTGACCATGTTCGTCAGGCCGATCGAGTCGATGTCGAACACCGCCGTGGCGTCGGGGTACGGCCCCATCTTCGGCGGATCGCCGGTGATCAGCAGCAGGTTGCGCAGCCCCAGCGCGGCGCAGCCGAGGAGATCGGAGTGCATGCCGAGGAGGTTGCGGTCGCGGCAGCAGTAGTGGAGCACCGGCTCGATGCCGACGCGCTGGTGCAGCAGCGCGGCCACGGACAGCGCCCCCATGCGGTTCTGCGCGCGCGGGCCGTCGGGAACGTTCACCGCGTCGACGCCCGCATCCCTGATCGACTGCACCGACTTCACCATGGCCTCGGGATTCGGCCCCTTCGGCGGCACGATCTCGATCGTCGTCACGAACTCGCCGGCGGCGATCTTGCGGCCCCAGTTCGAGCGCTGCGCCATCGGCACCGGCTCGACGCCCGCGCTCTTCTTCCCGTTCGTCTCGCGCTCGATGACGACGAACGAGCGCCGCGGCGAGAGCGGCCGCACGGCGTCGCGCATCACTTTGATGTGCTCGGGCGTCGTCCCGCAGCAGCCGCCGAGGAACTTGACGCCTTTGTGGATGAGCCGCTTCGCGTACTTGCCCATGTACTCGGGCGAGGCCATGTACATCTGCCGCCCATTGACCTCGCGCGGCAGCCCGGCATTCGGCTGGCAGGAGATCTTCTTGGCCGTGACGGCGCTCATCTCCTCGACCGCGTCGAGGAGCACGTCGGGACCGACGGAGCAGTTGAGGCCGACGACGTCGGCGCCCGCGGCGTCCATCCGCCTGGCGATCGTGGCGGGCATGTCGCCGTAGATCGTGCGGTGGTCGTTGCCGATGGTCATCTGCGCGACGATGGGAAGCGTGCAGACGTCGCGCACGGCCAGGATGGCCTGCTCGATCTCGGCGATGTTGGAGATGGTCTCGATGACGATGAGGTCGACGCCGCCGTCGCGCAGCGCCGCGGCCTGCTCGCGGAAGAAGTCGCGGGCCTCGTCGAGCGCGGTCGGCCCGTACGGCTCGATGCGGATGCCGAGCGGCCCGATGGCGCCGGCGACGTAGACGGAGTCGCCCGCGGCGCGCCGGGCGATCTCCACGGCGGCGACGTTGATGTCGCGCAGCTCGTCCTCGATGCCGAAGCTGCGCAGCTTGACGCGGTTCGCGCCGTAGGTGTTGGTCTCGAGGATCTCGGCGCCGCAGCGGACGTACTGCTTGTGCACCTCGAGGACGATCTCCGGGTTGCGGAGATTCAGCTCGTCGTAGCACTTGTTGATGAAGACGCCCTTGGCGTACAGCATCGTGCCCATGGCGCCGTCGAAGAGGTAGACGTGCTCGTCGGCAATGGCCTGGATGAAGTCCTGCATAAACAAAAAGCCCCACGCGGTTGACGTGGGGCCAAACTCGAAAGCGTCTTCGAACCGGCAGCGATTTAGCTTTTTTTAAGCTGGTTGCAAGCGGCCCCAAATCAATCCAGCGGCGATGAATGTACCATGTCGCGGGATTTCATGCGACGTCTTTCCCTCCTCGCCGTCCTCGTGGCGCTCCCGCTCGCGGCGCAGCGCATCGACGGCCTGCCGCACGCCGCCGCGGTCGCGGAGCTGGCGCCGGCGACGCTCGGCGAGCTCGCGCGCGCGGCGGTGATGCCGGCGGGCGGGGAGCACGACGAGAAGACGCGCCCGGCGCCGGCGCCGAGGCGGACGCACGCGAACGCGATCGCCGCGGAGCTCGTGCCCGCGCCCGAGGCCGACATCAGCGCGCCGCCCGCCCGCGGCTTCCGCGCGTCGTTCGATTCGCCGGCGCTCTCGCCGGCGGCCGGCTACGTGACGCCGCCCGACGCCAGCGGCGCCGTCGGTCCGCGCCACGTCGTCGGCGCGTTCAACAACAGCCTGATGGTGCAGGACCGCAGCGGCGCGCAGCTCGCGCTCGTGACGATGCCGCAGTTCTGGCACGACCCGGCCTTTCCCGACACGACGCTGTACGACCCGCGCGTGCTCTACGACGCCGCGAACGACCGCTGGGCGCTGACGATGCTCACCGACACGAACGGCCGCGCCGGCGTGCTGCTCTTCGCCGTTTCCGCGAGCGGCGATCCGTCCGGCGCGTGGCGGCGCTTCCGCGTCTCCGGCTCCACGAATCCCGATGTGCAGATCGACTTCACGCGCATGGCCATGACCGCCGATCAGATCGCCATCACCGCGAACGAGTACATCGGCGACGCGCCGTCGGGCGCCGACGTCTTCACCATCGCCAAGAGCGCCGCGTACGGCAGCGGCACCGTGACGGTGGCGAAGACGTACGCGCCGGCGCTCTTCGATCTGACGCCAGTCGCCTCGGCCGACGCCACGCTGCGCATCCTCACGCAGGACTACCTCGACGTCGTCTACTACGAGCTTGCCGCCGGCCGGCTCGCGGCCGAGACGACGTACAGCGCGCCGATGATCTGGGGGGCGGGGCCGTGGGGTTGCCCGGAGCTCGGCAAATCGAACCTGATCCAATGCGGCGACTCGACGCTGCAGTACGCGCTCTTCCGCGACGGCACGCTCTGGGTCGTGCAGTCGGCGAACAACTACGGCCGCGGCGAGATCGTGATCTGGAAGATCTCCGCCGCCGGCGCGAAGGCGTTCGAGATCCACGAGCTTCACCGCGACTACGGCTACCCGTCGCTGGCCGTGAACCGCTACGGCGAGGCGCTGATCGGCTTCTCGTCGTGCGACGCGTCGATCTATCCGTCGGCCGCGTATCGCTACATCGACTCGCGCGGCAACGTCAGCGCGCCCGCGGCGGCGAAGGACGGCGAGGAGTACTACACGTTCTACCGCTACGGCGACTACAGCACGACGGTCGTCGATCCGCTCGACGACACGAGCTTCTGGACGTTGCAGAGCTACGCCGGACCGTCGCAGCTCATGCACTCGTGGTCGACGTGGTGGAGCTACGTGCAGGTGCAGCCGCCGCAGCGCGTCCGGGCCATCCGGCATTAGATCGTGGTGAGCGCCGAGCATGTGACGGCGATGTTCCGGCACGATCTGCCGGACCTCCTCATCGGCACGATCCTCTGCACGATCGGCGTCGGCTTCGCCCTCTTCGGCCCGCGCGCCGCGCGGCGCGAGCTCATTCCGGCCGGGCTCTTCGCGTTCTTCTACGGCGCGCGGATGCTCGTCCGCAACAGCACGACGGCGCTGCTCCTCGGCGATCCAGCCGCGCTGCCGTACCTCTCCTCGGCGTTCGAGTACCTCGTGCCGGTCGCCGGCAGCATCGCCTTCGCGCAGTTCTTCGGCGCGCGCTGGCGGTGGGTCAACCGGGCCGTGGCGGCGATGTTCTGCGTGATCGCGGCGGTGGCGATTCCGTACGAGCTCGTCATGCGCCGGCCTTACGCGGTGAGCTCGGTCGTCAACGTCGCCGTCGTCGTGCTGATCCTCGTCTTCCCTTTGAACTATGCGACGCAGCCGCGGCTCCTGCGCAACGTCGTCTCCGTCGGCATGCTGATCTTCGGCCTCTTCGTGCTGAACGAGCATCTGCCGCCGGCGATGCACCTGCCGGTGACCGAGCCGGTCGGCTTTTTGATCTTCGCGGCGACGCTGCTCTACGACCTGCTGCGCCGCTCGGCGCACGCGCAGTGGCGGCTGGCCAGCGTGGAGAGCGAGCTGGCCACGGCGCGGCGGATCCAGGAGTCGATCCTGCCGCGGCGTGGGCCGGCCATCGCCGACGTCGCCAGCGTCTACGTGCCGGCGTCGAGCGTCGCCGGCGACTACTTCGACTTTCTCGACGTCGATGACGGCGCGTTCGGCGTCGTCGTCGCCGACGTCTCCGGCCACGGCGTCGGCGCCGCGCTGGTCGCGTCGATGTTGAAAGTCGCGATGGCGATGAAGGCGGCGCACGTGCGCGAGCCGGCGCGGCTGCTCGCGGAGCTGAACGCGTTTTTCTGCGGAAAGCTCGAGCGGCAGTTCATCACCGCGGTCGTTGCCTTCATCGACGTCGCCGGCGGCCGCGCCGTCGCCGCCTCGGCCGGCCATCCGCCGCCGCTCGTCCGCCGCGCGAACGGCACCGTCGAGGAGCTCGCCACCGCCGGCTTCGTCCTCGGCCGCATGCGCGCCGCGCAATACCACGACGTCGAGGTCGCGCTCGCGCCCGGCGACGCCATCGTCTTCTACACCGACGGCGTGATCGAGGCGCAGGGCTACTCGGCCGAGCGCCTCGAGGCATGCGTCGCGCGCGGCGGCACGGCGCACGAGATCGCGGACGGCATCGTCGGCGAGCTGCCGAAGGAGAACGAAGACGACGTGACGCTCGTCGTCGTCCGCCTCTGATCGGCGATTGGTGTCATCCCGAGCGAAGCGAGGGATCCCCCGCCGAAGGGGATTCCTCGCGCCGCTCGGAATGACACACCGCTGAGTTCCTTAGCGCCCGAAGATCCGCCGCAGCCGATCCAACTTGCTCTCCACCTGCTGCCGGTTCTGATCGACCTCGGCGGCCCATCGCCGGAACTGATCGAACGAGATCGCCGGCGGGTCGTCGAAGTGCTCGCGGTCGAAGAAGACGCGGCGCACGATGCCGCCGAGGAAGCCGGCCGGGCAGTGGTGCGACGGCGCGGTGCCGTTGAGGAAGACCTCGTGCCATGGGCCGGGGCAGCCGCTCTGCCAGAGCATGCCGGTCTCGGGATCGATGTCGCGGAACGTCACGCCGCTGGGCGCCTTCGGATCGGCGTGGACGTGCGGAATCGCGCTCATGTACGCGCCCCAGATCGGGATCGCCGCCTCGCCCGAGGAGAGGCGCAGCGGCGCGCCGTGGTCGAAGCCGGTCCAGACGGTCGAGACCATGTCGGGCGTGTAGCCGACGAACCAGGCGTCGCGGTAGTCGTTCGTCGTCCCCGTTTTTCCCGCGACATAGCCGAGGCCGTAGCGCTTGAGGCGCGACGCCGTGCCGCGCAGCACCACGCCGCGCAGCAGCGTGTGCATCACGTAGACCGGCGCGGCGTCGGCGACCTTCTTCGACTCCAGCTCGTGGCGGAAGAGCCGTTTGCCGCGCGCGTCCCGGACCTCGCGGATGAGGAACGGCTCGACGCGCACGCCGAGGTTCGGGAACGCCGTGTACGCCGCCGTCAGCTCGCGCATCGTGACCTCGGTGACGCCGAGCGGCAGCGCCGGGATGTTCGCGAACTTCTCCTCGAAGCCGAAGTTCTCGGCGGTGTTGATGACGCGCTTGAGGCCGATCTGCTCGGTCAGGCGCACCGTCGGCACGTTCAGCGACTTCTCGAATGCCTCGCGCAGCGTCACCCGGCCGCGGAACTGCTGGTCGTAGTTGTGCGGCTCCCACGTCTCGCCGCCGCTGACGTCGATGCGCACCGGAGCGTCGAGGAGCAGCGACGCGGCCGTCGCTTTGCGCGAGGTAATTGCGGCGAGGTACGCGAACGACTTGAACGCGGAGCCGGGCTGGCGCCGCATCGCCGAGGTGCGGTCGAACGGCGAGACGCGGTAGTCGCTGCCGCCGACGAGCGCGCGCACGCCGCCGCTGCGCGGGTCGACGGAGAGAATGGCCACCTGCAGCGGCTCGCTGCGCGCCTCGGCGCGGATCCAGCTGAAGCGCGCCTCGAGCTGGCCCGGCCCGTTCGACGCCGCGCGCTCCGCGGCCGCCTGCGCGCGCGGGTCGATCTCGCACGCGATCGTGAGGCCGCCTTCGATCACGCGCTCGATGCCGACGGTGTCGACGAGCTCGGAGCGCAGTGCGCGGAGGTAGAACGGGAACGAAGGCTGCGGGATGTCGCCGCCGCGGAATTCGACGACGCGCGAGATGGCGTCGTCGTACTGCGCGTCGCCGATCCAATGCCGGTCGTGCATGACCGCGAGGATGGCGTTGCGCCGCACGCGGGCGATGTCGGGGCGCTTGTCGGGCGTGTCGCGGTTCGGCGCGCGGATGATGCCGGCGAGCAGCGCGGCCTCGTCGAGGCGCAAGTCCTGCGGGCGCTTGTCGAAGTAGAGCCGCGACGCCTCGTCGATGCCGAGGACCGGCTTGCCGGCGTTGTGGCCGAGGTAGACGTCGTTGAGATAGATCTCCAGGATCTCGTTTTTGCGCATCCGGAAATCGAGCATCACGGCGAGCGGAATCTCGACCAGCTTGCGGCGCCACGTCCGCTCGTTCGAAAGAAAGCGGGCCTTGACGATCTGCTGGTCGATCGTGCTGCCGCCCTGGGCGATGCCGTGCGCGCGCAGGTCGAGCCACAGCGCGCGGGCCATGCCGATGGGATCGATGCCGATGTGGTGGTGGAACCGGACGTCCTCGGCGGCCACGAAGGCGTCGGGGATGTAGCGCGGCAGCGATCCGAGGCGCACCGGCGGCGTGATGCGCCAGTCGACGCCGTAAAGGACCCAGACGCGCTGCGGAGTGCCGCGCGCGGCGGACGAGATCGTGGTTGGCGCACTCCATGTATGGCGCACCAATTCGCGCGTCAGGCGGCGATCGAGAACGAAAAAATAGATGGCGATGGACTCGAAAACGATCCACAGCAGCGCCGCGATCGCGATCGTCCATCGCGGAAGGCGCAGTGAACGTGACATTCGCGGCATCTTCGTCTACATTAAATTTCGTGCAACGCAAGTGCCGCGCAGCGACTCCCTAGATCAAAAGAACGGCTCCCCAACCGACCTCGTTTGAAAAGGAGACTACATGGCTGCATCGAGGAAAGGTTCCTCCTCCAAGAAGTCGTCGTCCAAGAAATCGTCCTCCTCCAAGAAGTCGTCCAAGGGTTCCAAGTCGTCGAAGAAGGCTCCGTCGAAGAAGGGCGGTAGCAAGAAGGGCTCGTCGAAGAAAGCCCCGTCGAAGAAGGGCGGCTACAGCGCTTCGTCAAAGGGCGGCGGCTCGAAGGGCTCGAAGGGATCGAAAGGCTCCAAGAGCTCGAAGGGCTCGAAGAGCAGCTATCGTCCGTCCACGAAGGGCGGAGGCGGCGGCTCGAAAGGCTCGAAGGGATCGAAAGGTTCCAAGGGCTCGAAGGGCGGCGGCTCGAAGGGCTCGAAGGGATCGAAGGGTTCCAAGGGCACGAAGAGCGTCATCAGCCGCGCCGTGTCGACGATCCGCGATGCCGCGAGCAACATCGGCTCGTCGGTCAGCGGGATTCTTCCGGGCGGCGGCAGCAGCAGCTCGGACGTCGATACCTCGGGCGGAAAGAACGAATAGCGCGGGCGCCGGCGTCGCCGCCGGCGCTCCGCTTCACCCCGCATTCGCGAAGACCCGGCGGATGCGCCGCGAGAAGTACTTCTCCGGAAGTCCGTTCTTCCACTTCCCATACTGCTTGGCCTTGCGGAACGACTCCAGCGCGGCGCTCTTGTAGCGCTCGTCGGCCTCGAAGGCGTATTGCGAGTACTGCGACGCGCCGAGGAACGCGTAGATCCAGCCGTTCTTCGGCATCTCCGCGGCCAGGCGCTCGAAGGCGTGCGCGGCGTCGTCGAAGTCGCCGCGGAAGTAGCTCTCCAGCGCCGAGCGCACGCGCTTCGTGGTGTCGCCGAGGACCATCGAGCTCGCCGCGACGGGGCGGGTGGGGGGCGGGGCGGCGGCGACGGCGGGGGCGCCCGGCGCCACGGCGAGGTCGGCGATGCTCGCGGCGCTCTGCGCGACGCTGATGACCTGGCGCAGATCGTCGTTCGACTTCGCGCCGGCGTTGAGCGTGCTCGCATTCGCGAACTGCTGGGCGGCCTGCTGGTACTGCGGCGACGCGGTGGCCTTGCGGCCCTGCGCGGCGGTGATGCGCGCCTTCGCGTCATTGAGCGCGACGGCGGCCTGCTGGCGCAGCGCGGGATCGATCGACGGCGCGGCCGGCTGCGCGACGGGCTGCGGCACCGGCACGGCCGGGCGCGGCTGCGGTTGCACGCCCGCTGGCTGGGGCGCTGGCTGGGGCGCGGGCTGCGGCGCGGGCGGCTGCGGCTCGGGCGCGCTGGCGGCGGCGAGCTTCGTCTTCGCGCGCCCCATGTTGATCTCGATCGAGCCGAGGTTCTCCTCGCCCACGCCCTCGGCGCGCTCGAGGTCGGCGACGGCCTGCTCGTACTTGCCGGTGTTGAGGTAGGCGATGCCGCGGTAGTAGTAGGGGTGATAGCTGATGAAGATCGCGCCGTACGTGCGCGCCTTGTCGTTTTCTTTCGGCTGCGCTGCGATCGCCGCGCTCATCTTCTGAATGACCGCGTTCCACTGCCCTTTGCGGACCGCGTTCATGCCGGCGTCGTAGTCGTCGTACCACGAGGCCAGCGCGGCGGTGGCGAAGAACAAGGCGAGGATGGCGATGGCGCGCTTCATGGCTTCGACACTTCCTTTTCGAGCTCGTCGAAATTCACGTCGCCGAGGTTGACGCTCTTCGCCGTCTGCTTGCCGGCGTCGACCTGCACGTCGAACGTCGTCGTCTTCCCGGCCGGGCCGCTCATCGTCACGAAGTACTTGCCCGGCGCGAGGTCGATGCGCGCGGGCGTCGAGCGGTCGTCCTCGTTCAGCGCGACCGGCTGCTGATTCTGCTGGTTGACGATCTTGTCGATGTCGCCCCACGGCGCCGCCGAGAGGAGCAGCACGCCCTGGCCCGCCGGGATGTTCGCCGGCGCGGGCGCCGAGGTCGTCACGGCGGTGCTGGCGACGGGAGCGACCGGCGCGGTGGGCTGCGGCGCCGGCTTGCGGAACATGAAGTAGAGCCCGATGACGATGGCGATGGCGCCGGCGATCGCGCCGATCGTCGTCGCGTTGAAGCGCTTCTCCGGCGGCGGCATGGTCATCTGCCGCTCGATCTGCGTCGGCTCCGCCGTGATCTTCGGCTCCTGCTGCGTCGACGCCGCCTGCGTGAGGTGGCGCTCCATCACCGTCGCTTCGTCGCTGCCAATGGTCTTCGGCGACGCCGCGCGCTCGATGCGCGTCGCCTCGTCGTCCGCGGCGCGCGTGCCGGTCGGGCCGAGGCGCTGCGGCGGCGCGGGCGGGGAAACGCTCTGCGTCTGCTGCGTCGGCGCGGCGCCGCCGAACGTGCCCGACGCGCCGGTGGTGAGCTTCGGCAGGTCGGCGAGCGTCTGCGCGCCGCTGAGGGTGATCATCTTCTCGCCGAGGCCGTACTTCTGGTCCGGCTGGACGCTGCCGCGGATCGACTCCAGCGCCGCCGCGAAGTCCGCCGCCGTCGCGAAGCGGGCGTCGCGGTTCTTCTGGAGCGACTGCATGATGATCGCTTCGAGCTGCGGCGGCACCTTGGCGTCGGGATTGACCTGGACGATCGGCGCCGGCTTCTCGGTGACGTGCTTGAGGATGTAGCCGTTCGGCGTCGTCGACATGAACGGCGCGCGCCCGGCGAGCATCTCGTACATCACGATGCCGAACGAGTAGAGGTCGGAGCGCGGATCGAGGTGCTCCCCCTCCTTGAGGAATCCGGCCTGCTCCGGCGACGCATATTTCAGCTTGCCGAGGAACATGCCGGTCTGCGTGAGGCCGTGGCCCTGGTCGCCGTCGGCGAGCGACTTGGCGATGCCGAAGTCGATGACCTTCACGAGCAATTTCCCGTGGTGGTCCTGCGACAGCATGATGTTCTCGGGCGAGATGTCGCGGTGGATGAGGCCCATGGAGTGGAGGTGATCGAGCCCGTTGAGCGCCTGGACGGCGATCTCGATGGTGAGGCGCGCCGGCATGGCGCCGTTCTGGACGATCCACTTCTGAATGTTCGTCCCGTCGATGAACTCCCAGACCATGTAGTAGGAGCCGTCGTCGAGCTGGGCGAAGTCGTAGAGCATCGCCAGGTTCTTGTGCTTGATCATCGTGGAGGTGCGCGCCTCCTGGAGGAAGCGCTGCAGCCCCTGATCGTCCTGGGCCACGTTCGGCCGCATGATCTTGATCACGCGGAGCTCGTTGAGATGGATGTGGCGGACCTTGAAGATCTCACCCATGCCGCCGATGCCGAGGCGGTCGAGGATCTGGTACTTGCTGTCGATCAGCCGCGTCGAGTACGTCCGCTGGAAGCTGGTGATGCGCTCACCGCACTGCGGGCACTGCTCGTACTGCGCGTCGATCGGCTCTTTGCACTTCAAGCAGGTGATCTGATTCATAGGCGTGCTCTCTCTAGCGGTTAGCGGGTAGCGGTTGGCGGTTAGGAAAACGTAATCGCTAACCGCTAACCGCTAACCGCTTCTAACCACATAACTGCAAGCCGGATCGGCTCCGAACCTCACCACATCTCCCACTTTCAGTTTCACCCGGTCGACCCGCGCGTTGTTGACGTACGTTCCGTTGGCCGACTTCAGATCTTCGAGGACGGGAAACGCGCTTTCGACGGTGATGCGCGCGTGCTTGCGCGACACGGCCGGATGCGCCACGACGATCGAGCAGGTGCGGTCGCGGCCCACCATCATCGCGCCCTGCAGGACGTGCTTCTCACCCGCCTCCGGCTTCACGCTGACGAGCGCGAACTGCGGCGCGTTCGGGATCGGCGTGGGGAGGCCGCTCGGGTCGACGGCGTTCATCGGCCGCAGCGTCGGCGTGTAGCCGGGCCGCAGGTTGTACTCCTCGAGGGCCTCGAAGAATTCGCGCGCGGTGGCGAAGCGCTCCTCGGCGCGCGGCATCATCGACTTGAGAACGATCGCCTCGAGCTCCGCGTCGATCTCCGGCCGGATCGAGCTCGGGGCCGGCTTCTCGCCGCGGTAGATCGCGTCGATCAGCTTCGGCAGCGAGCGGCTGTTGAACGGCAGCTGCCCGGTCAGCATCTCGTAGAGCACGACGCCGGAGGAGTAGACGTCGCTCTTCGCGCCGGCGTCCTTCGGCTCGCGGATCTGCTCGGGGGACATGTAGTGCGGCGTGCCGAGGAGGAACCCCGACTTCGTCAGCACCGTGCCGCCGGGGCCGGCGCTGTTCTCCTTGATCTTGGCGATGCCGAAGTCCGTCACCTTCACCGAGCCGCTCTTCTCGCGGATGAGGTTGGCCGGCTTGATGTCGCGGTGGACGATGCCCTTGCCGTGTGCATACACGAGCGCTTCGAGCAGGCACTGGCAGATCGAGATGCAGTCGATGACCGGCAGCGCGCCGCGCTCGCTGATCAGCACGTCGACGGGCGTCCCTTCGACGAGCTCCATGACCAGCACCGCGCCGGCGTCGTTGTTGATGAACTCGTAGAAGCGGGTGATGTAGCGGTGGCGGAGCTTCTCCAGGATCTGCGCTTCTTTGACGAAGCGCTTGCGCGCCGTGACCTCGCCGGCGAGCTCGTCGGACATGACCTTGAGCACGACGAGGTAGTTCTCCGGAAGGATGGCGTTGCGCGCCAGCGTGCGCCCGACGTAGACGTGGCTCATGCCGCCTTCGCCGATCTCGCGCTCGACGCGATAGTTGCCGATGACGTTGCCGATCATCGCAGCGCGCCCTCGTCGTCCCAGAAGAAGCCTTCGTCGCACAGCGGCATGAAGAGGAACTTGTGCGAGCCGATGCGGACGACGTCCTTGGTGATGAGGTCGCGCCGCGGCTCGATCTCCACTTCGTTGACGTACGTGCCGTTCGTGGAGTTGTGGTCCATGAGGATGAAGCGCCGCTCCTCGGGGCGGAAGACGAGGTCGGCGTGGTGCGACGAGGCCTGGTCGTCGTTGATGACGATGTCGCTGCGCCGGTCGCGGCCGATGACGTTGCGCCCGATGCGGACGCTGTAGGCCTCGCCGCGCGCGCTGCCGTTGAGGCCGATCAGCCAGCCGACTACGTAGCGCTTTGGCTGCGCGTCGCCGTTGCGCTGCACGACGGAGGTGCGCTCCATCGGCGGCGCCTGCACCGCGGCCGAGGTCTCGCGGCGGAGGGGCGGCGGGGGCGGGACCGCCACGGGGCGGCGCGGCGGCGGCTCGGCCGCGGCGGCCGCGGGGCTGGCGGCGTCGGCGCCGCCGAAGCGCGTCGGCCGGACGACCGGGATCTCCTCCGCCTCCGCTTCGTCCACCGGACAGTACGGACAGAGGTCCCACGACTCGTCGATGAAGTGCCCGTTCTCACACCGCTTGTCAGCCACGTTCCGCCTCACGCATTGGGAGTGCCGGCGTCGCGCCGGCTGGCCGAGCGGCGTCTCGCCGCCCGCGGCGCCGGCCCGGCGCCGCGCCAGCCGCCGGGACGGCGGCGCTCCGAGTCCACATGAAGTTGTCAGCCACGTTCCGCCTCACGCATTGGGAGCGCCGGCGTTGCGCCGGCTGGCCGAGCGGCGTCTCGCCGCCCTCGGCGCCGGGCCGGCGCCGCGCCAGCCGCTGGGACGGCGGCGCTCCGAGTCCCCATGAAGTTGTCAGCCACGTTCCGCCTCACGCATGGAATGCAACCGCAACGGCGTTGCGGCCGCCGAAGTAGATGATGTCGCCGTCCTTGAGATACCGCTTGTCGATTTTCTGGTCGTTGACGTAGGTCCCGTTCGAGGAGTTGCGATCGATGAGGAGGACCTTTCCGTCGATCGAGACGACCTCGGCGTGCAGCCTCGAGACCTTCGGATTCTCTAATACGATCTCACAAATCGCCGATTCACGCCCGATGCGGATGCCGGAGCCGCCGAGACCGAGGCGCTCGCCGGCGCGCGTGCCGTTGAGGATCGTGAACTTGCCGAGGATCGAGCGGTTGCCGCCGCCGGCCGGCGAGATCATCGTCTCCGACGTCGTGGCGACGTCGATGCTCTTCGGCTGCCGGCGGCGGCTCACCGGCACGGCGATGGCCACGCCCGCGCCGATCAGCGCCACCGCCAGCGCGCCCGTGGCCGCGGGATGCTGGCGCCACAGCGGCATCGCGCGCAGCGAGCGGTCGACGTCGGCGCGGAAGCGCAGCAGGTCGGGCGAGCCGGGGAAGGCGCGTGAGGCCGTGGCCAGCTCGGCGCTCGCCACCGGCCAGCGGCCGTCGCCCGCGGCGTCGAGCGCGGCGCGGTAGTGGCGGCTGAAATCGCTGTCCTGGTTGATCGGCACGCCCGCCGCGGCGAGGAAGCTCTTCGCCACGTTCACCGGCACGAGGAACTTCACGTCGGCGTCGCCGCGGCCCCACGTCGAGATCCCGATCACGTCGCCGTCGCGGTTGACCGCGGGGCCGCCGGAGTTGCCGTGATAGATCGCCACGTTCGATTGGAACACCGGCGTGTTCGTGACGTCGCGTTTGATCGCGGTGATGCTGCCGGGGTTCAGCGTCGCCTCGAGGTCGGTGTCGTGCGAGAGCCAGCCGCCGATGACCTCGTCGCCGCTGCTGGCGATGGCGGGATAACCGAACGTCCAGATCGACTCGCCGACGCGCACGCGGTCGGAGTCGGCGAGCGGCAGCACCGGGAGGTTCCGACCGCTGATGCGGAGGAGCGCGAGGTCGGCGCCGCCCTCGCTCAGCGCCGGCGAGTAGCGCGCGACGAGGAACGGCATCTTCGCGCCGTTGGAGAGGTCGACGTCGTTGAAGACGGCGATCCTGGCGAGCGATCCCGCGGCCGCGATCGTCTCGATGTCGCGCTCGAGCCGTTGCTCGCGATAGGCCCGGCGAAGCTGTTCGACGGAGTAGCGCTTCAGCAGCGCCGCCTTCGCGCCGTTGCGGCGCAGCTCGTGCTCGAGCGCGGCGCGGTCGCGCGTCGGCGCGACGACGTGGCCGCTCGTCAGGATCCAGCCGTCGGGATGGATGATGAAGCCGCTGCCCGAGCCGCCCGCGCCTGTCGGGACGCTCTGCGCGCCCGCGCGCGGCGCCGCGCCGTTCGCGCCGGCGATCACCGCCGTCGATGCGTCGTAGTGGAACTCTGCCGTCGCGTACGCCGTGATGCGCACGACGGACGGCTTGACGGCGTACGCCATCTTCTGCACCTCGTCGAGCTTCGCGTCATCGCCGTGGCGGCAGGCGGCGAACGCGAGAGCGATGACGAGGAGAAAACGGGCCCGGGGGAACATGGTCAGCGAGCGGTGGTGTCCCCGAACAGCCATCGGAAGAAGCTCTTGCGCCGCGGCGGCTCGGGCTTCGGCGCCACGCGCACCGTCTGGTCGAGCTCCGGCGGCGAGGATTCCAGCGGCTGGGTCTCGTCGAGCGGCGATTCCTCGATGACGGCGACCTTCTTCGTCGTCTCGCGCGAGCGGTCGATGACGGTGTCGTCGGTCAGCTCGTCGGGGCGGACGATGCGCGCCACGATGACGGTGACGTTGTCGGGAGCGCCGCGGTCGAGGGCGCGGCGAAGGAACTCGTTCGCCGCCGCCTCGATCGGCATCGACGTGCCGATCTCGAGCAGCTCCGGCTCCTTGACCAGGCCGTGCAGCCCGTCGCTGCAGAGGATGAAGACGTCGCCCTCCAGCACCGGGAACGGGCCGCTGACGTCGATCTCGACTTCCTCGCCGACGCCCATGGAGCGCTGCAGGACATTGCGCCGCGGATGGTTCTCGGCCTCCGTCGAGGTCAGCAACCCCTCGCGCACCATCGACGCCACGAGCGAGTGGTCCTCGGTCAGCTGCTTGATCGCGCCGCCGCGGATCAGGTAGATGCGCGAGTCGCCGACGTGCGCGAACCAGGCGTTGTTGTTGCGCACGACGAGGGCCGACGTCGTCGTCCCCATGCCGCGCAGGTCGGGATTCGCCTGCGCCTCGGTGAAGATCCTGGCGTTCGCGCGCGCGAGCGCGTCGCGCAGCGCGGCAGCGACGTCGGCCTCCTCGCTGCCGAGGTATTGCGCCTTCACCGTCTCGCCGGCCAGGCGCGACGCCGTGGCGCCGCCGCGATGGCCGCCCATGCCGTCGGCGACGACGAGCAGCCGCCCGCCGGGATGGCTCTCGCGCTCTTCCGCCGGCGTCGTGTACGTGCCGAAGTCCTGGTTCTCCGAGCGCACCAGGCCGACGTCAGTCTTCATGACCGCCTGCACGATGAGGCGCTCCGGGGTGACGGCGGGCGATTCAGCCGTGGACGATTCCGTCATGATCGCAGTTGGAAGCGTTCGATTATACGCTCCCGGCCGGAACGCTATAATCGACCTCCTCGCGATGGAACAACTCCAGATCCATTACGTCGATCTTGGCGTACCACGGGTAACGGATCTCAAAGGAGAGCTCACGGTCGGGCGCACCGAGGGAAACGACCTCGTACTCAACCATCCCTCGGTTTCCCGGCGCCACGCCCGCTTCGATCCCCGCGACGACAAGTGGTGGATCGTCGATCTCAAGTCGACGAACGGAATCAAGGTCAACGGCAACCTCGTCGCCGAGGCGCCGGTCAATCCGGGCGACAAGATCCTGATCGGCTCCGTGCAGCTCGAGCTGAAGAGGCTGCCGTCGGTCAACTTCACCGGCGAGTCGATGTTCGACAACCCCTCGGGGACGGTGATCCGCCGCATCTCCGACTTCAACTCCGAGTTCGGCCTCGACCTCGCCGAGTTGGAGAAGCCGACCCCGCGCGCCCCCTCGGACGCCGGCATGCGCGAGGCCGTGGCGTCGCGCGAGAAGGTTTTCCAGGTGCTCGTGCAGGTGGCTAAGGTGCTGCTGCAGAGCGAGGACCTCGAGTCGCTGCTCAACACCGTCATGGACATCATCTTCAAGTACCTGCCGGTCGAGCGCGGGCTGATCATCCTCTTCGACGAGCACGGCGAGCCGGTGCCGAAGCTGACGCGCTTCATCGAGGGCGCCGACGGCCGCGACATCCCCATCTCCCGCACGATCCTGAACATGGTGGCGCAGCAGCAGGTGGCGCTGATGACGTCGAACGCGCTCGAGGACGCGCGCCTGCTCGGCGGGAAGTCGATCGCCATCCACGGCATCCGCTCGGCGATGTGCGTGCCGCTCTGGAACCGGCAGCACGTCATCGGCGCGGTGCAGGTCGACTCGCCGATCCACATCGGCCGCTTCACCGAGGAGGACCTCGACCTCATCACCGCGCTGGCGAACTTCGCCGCCGTGGCCATCGAGCGCGCCCAGCTCACCGAGCGCGTCGAGGAGGAGCGGAAAATCCGCTCGCGCATGGAGCGCTACCACTCGCCGGCCGTGGTCGACGAGATCGTGCGCGGCTCGATCGCCGCGGACGAGGAGCAGATCCGCACGGCCGAGGTGTCGATCCTCTTCGCCGACATCGCGGGGTTCACGACCGTGTCGGAAACGAAGAAGCCGGAAGAGGTCGCCGAGTTCCTCTCGCACTTCTTCTCCTGCGCCGTGGAGTCGATCTTCGCGTACGGCGGGACGCTCGACAAATTCATCGGCGACGCGGTGATGGCGTTCTTCGGCGCGCCGATCCCGCAGGACGACCACGCCGACCGCGCGGTGCTGGCCGGCCTGATGATGCAGCGCCTGGTCGGCGACTGGAACGCCGAGCGCGCCAAGATCGGCCTGCCGCCGGTGCTGATCCGCGTCGGGATCAACAGCGGACCGGCCGTGGTCGGCAACGTCGGAACGGAGAAGCGCGTCGACTACACCGTGCTCGGCAGCGCCGTGAACATCGCCTCGCGCCTCGAGAGCGGCGTGGCCAAGCCCGGCCAGACGGTGATCTCGAAGAGCACGCTGGAACGGATGATCGGCAGCTTCCACACCGAGCCGCTCGGCGAGGTGTCGATGAAAGGGATGCAGCAGAAGCTGCCGGTGTACGCCGTGCTCGGCGCGGCGACGGGGAAGACCACGCCCGGCTTCAGCGACACGCGCCACTCGGCGCTGACGCCCGCGTCGAAATAGCCGCGCCCCCCGGCCAGTTTGCGAGCTTCGGTGATCAAGACTCTCCTCCGCCCGCTGATCATCGCGATCGCCTGCGCGCTGGTCGTCCGCGGCGCGTTCTTCCGCGTCTACGGCATCCCCTCGGCGTCGATGGCGCCGACGCTGCAGCCGGGCGACCAGATCGTCGTCACGCCCTACCGCGCGCCGTTCGCGCGCGAGCCGCGGCGCGGCGACGTGGTCGTGTTCCGCTCGCCGTTCCGCGGCGACGAGCTGCTGATCAAGCGGATCATCGCCACGCCGGGCGACCTCGTGGCCACCGACGCCGGCCGCGTCACCATCGGCGGCCACGCGCTCGCCGAGCCGTACCTGCAGCGCGCCGCGTCGTCGGGCGCCATCGCGCCGCAGATCGTCCCGGCCGGCTGCTACTTCGTCGCCGGCGACAACCGCGAGAATTCGTGGGACAGCCGCACCTGGGGCGTGCTGCCGCGCGAGCTGATCTCCGGCCGCGCGCGCCTCGTCCTCTGGTCGTGCGGCGGCAGCTCCTCCGAGCCGCAGGCGAACGCCGCCGCGCCGCCGAGCGCGCCCGGAACGCACGCCGTCCATCCGCGCCTGCAGCGGTTATTTCTGCGCATCGAGTAAAATCTCGGCATGCGCAGCAAGAACCGCCGCGAACGCGGTGAAGGAAACGCCGGCTGTCTCTTCGGTCTCATCATCCTCGCGCTCGTCGCCTTCATCGCCTACAAGATGATCCCGGTGAAGGTGAAGGCGGCAGACCTCAAGCAGACCGTCACGGACGAAGCGAAGATGGCCGGCACGCATCACGACGACGTGATCATGAAGCAGATCCTGGCCAAGGCGCGCGAGCTGAAGCTCCCCCTCAGCGAAGACAACGTGAAGATCTCGCGCAGCTCGACGGAGATCAGCGTCGAGGTCGACTATTCGGTGCCGATCGATTTCCCCGGCAAGACCATCGACTGGCACCAGCACATCACCGCCGAGAATCCGATTTTCTGAGGACTAATGAGCATCAACATCAAGATCAAGGACAACGGGCCGTACCTCGTGGAGGGTGACTTCACGCTGACGGACATGCAGGGCAATCCGATTCCGATCGTGAAGAAAGCGCTCTGCCGCTGCGGCGGCTCGACCACCAAGCCTTTCTGCGACGGGACGCACTCGAAGATCGGCTTCCAGGGCGCCACGGCCGCGGTTCAGGAGTCGGAGCCGAAGACGTCGTCGTAGCAAGGCTCGTCCTCCAATTCGAAGATCACGTTTTCCCAACCGGTGAGACAGACGCCGTCACCCCGGCGCGCGTCGATCTCGTCGTCCACCACGAATGGCTCGTTCATCGCGCCGCCAGCTGATCCAAGCGGCGGGCCGGGAGGGCGGGTAAGGCGGGTCAGAGAGTTACGCGCGGGGGCGATGTAAAAAGGTCGCGGCGGCGCAGAAGATCTTGACATATCCGGCGTCGAAAGAATGGCCCGGTCCCATTCGAATGTCGCCCTGCGTCACCAAAGAGACAGGCCGTCCCATCGAAATATCGCCGTGCGCCTCAAAAGAAACAGGCCGAGCGTGTCGAATGTCGCCGTGCGCCTCAAAAGAAACAGGCTGAGCGTGTCGAATGTCGCCGTGCGCCTCAAAAGAAACAGGCTGGGCGTGTCAAATGCCGCCGTGCGCCTCAAAAGAAACAGGCCGGTTGTATCGAATGTCGCGCTCCTGCATTTCGAATGAAGACCGCTCTCTTCGAAATGATGCGGCCGTCATTCGAAATGCACCGCCCTGTCATTTTCAAAGCAGCCCGCGACATTTGAGGCCGATGCGGCTGTCATTTCGATACAGACGATCCATTGTTCGCAAGGCACGAGCTGTCGTTTCGATGCGATCGAGCTGACATTTCGAACGCGCATGCTTTAATTTCACAGGCAGCGGGCTGTCATTTCGAAAGCAAAGCCGGTCATTTGATTGCGATCGCGGCCAGATCTCGATTCAAGGAGGCGGCGGCGAAGTAGAAGTCGTTGACGTATTCGCGGTATCGGTTGCCGCCGTGTCGGTCGTCGCCGTCGTATCCGTCGCCGGCGTCGCGGGTGTGGCGGTATCGGTCGGTGGCGTCTGCTGCAGCGCCGTGTCCGTCGTCGCGGTTGTCGCCGTCGTCGCGGTGGTCGCCGTCGCCGGCGCGGCGGGCGTTTCCGGCTTCTTTGCCGTCAGCACCTCCTCCTCCATCAGATATCCCCAGCGCCGCATGCGCGAGAGGATCATCCGCTGCCGCGCGCGCAGGCGCTTGTTCGGCGCGCCGGGGTTCATCACCCGCGGGTTCGGCAGGCAGCCGGCCAGGAGCGCGGCCTGCTGCGGCGACAGCGACGCGGCCGCGCGCTGGAAGTAAAACCGCGACGCCGCCTCGGCGCCGTAGACGCGCTCGCCCATCTCCACCACGTTCAGATACAGCTCCAGGATCCGCTTCTTCGACAGGTTGCGCTCCAGCGAGCGGGCCAAAAAGTACTCCTTCACCTTGCGCAGCGGGTTGCGCGACGGCGAGAGGTAGAGATTCTTGGCCAGCTGCTGCGTGATCGTCGAGCCGCCGTGCGTGATCTTGCGGCGCTGCCAGTCGCGCTGGATCGCGTCCTTCATCGCCTTCACGTCGACGCCCTGGTGCTCGTAGAAATCGTTGTCCTCGGCCACCAGCACGGCGCGCCGCAGGTACGGCGAGATCCGGTCGTAGCGCACGAACGTGTAGAGCAGCGCGTCCGGCTTGCCGGCGGCGCGGAGCTCGCGCTTGCGCTGCTCCATGAACGCCGTCGTCGCGGGGTTCTCCGACGCCAGCGCGGCCGTGTTCGGGAACGTCGCCCACTCCCACAGCAGCCACACCACGAGTAACAGAATCGCGATCAGGAAGAGGCGCTTCAGCACTGCGGCGAGGATAAACTATCGCCTGCCATGAAACGCCGCCTCCTCCTCGGACTGCTCCTCGCCGCGACGCCTCTTTTCGCCATCAACACCACCGTGCTCCGCCGCGGCGACCGCATCGGCGTCCTGCGGATGTCGGAGCGCTTCGACGGCTCGGAGCAGACCGTGGCGAACGCGATCGAGAACGTGCTCCCGCGCGCGCTGCACGAGCGCGGCTTCGACGCCTTCGACGCGCAGCGGACGTTCGACGACGTCCGCAACGGCGACGCGCCGCCGGCCGCGTTTTATGTCGAGGTCGTCGGCGCGCACGCCCGCGAGCGCGAGGCCGCCGGCATCGGCGTCGGCGCGGAGAACGTCGGCACGACGCTCGGCGTGGTCGTGTCGCACGTCGCGGCCGAGGTGCGGCTGTACGACGGCAAGACCCTCGAGCTCGTCGACCGCTGGGACCTCGCGAAGAAGAACACCACCGTGGCGCCGATGTCGCTCGGCATCGGCGGCCGCTACGTCTGGGGCGCCATCGCGCTGCCGATCCTGCACTTCGGCCAGTACCGCAGCGCGGCGCGCGACGTCGCGCAGCAGGCCGCCGCGCGGATCGCGGAAGCCGCGCGTCCGTGAAGGCCGCCGTCGTCCTGACCACCGTCGGCGCCGGCTTCGACGCCGCGGCGCTGGCGCGGACGCTCGTCGAACGACGCTTCGCCGCCTGCGTCAACATCGTCGCCGAGGTGCGCTCGATCTACCGCTGGAACGACGGGGTCGACGACGAGCGCGAGCAGCTTCTCGTCATCAAGACGACCGAAGAGCGCGTCGCCGCCCTGCGCGACGCGCTCTTCGCGGTGCATCCGTACGACGTCCCCGAATTCGTCGTGCTCGACGCCGAGGCCCACGGGCCGTACGGCGGGTGGCTCATCGCGTCCGTGTCTTAAGGCAGCGGTGCGCCCTTGTCGTCGACGAAGACGTCGAAGACGACGAACAAGCTCGGATCGAACGGCACGAGGCTGGCGTGGTTCGTCACCAGCAGCGAGCGCGTCTGCGTGTCGAATGCGATGTTCGCCGGATTCGCCCACGGCGTCGCGCCGCCGGGAGTCGCGGCCGGTCCCGAATAGCGCGCTTCCTCGCTGCTGTCCGGACGCAGCACGGAAATCTGGCTCGTGCCGGCGAGGCAGACGTAAAGCTTGCCCGACCTGCCGAACGCGATGCCGTCCGGGCCCGGCAACGTGGGCGGGAAGCCGAAGACGAACGGATAGCGATGGAACTCCTCGAGGTCCGACGGCGCCGGGCTGTCGACGACCGGGAGCCGGTAGATCACGCCGTCGAGCGTGCCGTTCTCCGCGGTCACGGTGACGTAGACCTTGCCGTCGTCCTTGTTGATGCGGATTCCGTTGACGCCGAACGGCACGCGCGGATCGCCGGCCAGCCGCGCGTCGTGGAACCAGACCGACGGCGCGCCGCCGCCCGGCGGGATGCGGTAGATCGTCGCGGCGAACGAGTCGGTCACGTAGAGACTGCCGTTCGCGTCGAAGGCGAGGTCGTTGAGCAGCGTCGGCCCGGTGGGCGTGAACGCCGAGTACACCGACTGCTCGTTCTTCGGATTGAGGCTCATGCGGATGATGCCGATGAACGGCTCGATCGCGTACAGCGCGCCGTCCGCGCCGAACGCGACGCACGAGCCGGCGCTCATCCCCGCGAACGGATTCGTGATCGTGATCGGATACACCGCTGCGAGCGCGCCCGTGCCGATGTCGTACGCATTGACGTAGGCCGAGCCGAGCGGCTGCCCGAGCGCGGCCGGACCGGCGACGTAGAAGCGGTTGCCGCGGACGGCGATGCCTTCCGGGTAGCCGGGAAACGGAACGGGGGCGACGACGGTCGAGGCGCCGAGGGTCTGGGCGGGAGCGGGCGAGGGGGCAAGAGCGAGCGCGAGCAGAGCGATCCCAAGGAAATGGAAAGACTTGGTTCTCATTCAGTTCTCCTCCGGTGCGGCACAACATGGGTTGCCGCCGAACAGAAAACCGTGATCTGGAACACGGCGCCGATCACACCTCGTCGAGCGACTTCCAGCCGGCATCGCTGTCGGCCGTGCACTTCACTCCTTTCGGACAGAACTCGAATTTCAGGATCGGGTGGACCTCCCAGTTGTTGACGCGGTGGAGCGGGTGCCTGATGAAATGCTCCGAGTCGAACATCAGCATGCCGGTGATGCGGACGGGGAGGGCCAGTTGCGGAGCCTTGAGGATCAGCGGGCTGACTGCGGCTTTCGTGAAATTCGGGTGCGTCAGCCGGACGCGCGGCGTGAACTCCACCGTGATCGACTCCATCTCCCGCTGCGCGAGGTTGGCTTTCCACTGTTTCACGTCGGCGCCGTTGGCGAGCGGAAACTTCTTCACCGTGCTGCCGGATACGAGGACGAGGTGGTTGTCCGTATTCACCCCGACGTCTTTGTCCTTTTGTTTTTTGTCGTCCAGCTCGCAGTTGCACGACTCTCCTTCTTCGGCCCTGACGGTCAAAAGGAAAGCGGTGACCTGAACCTTCTTTCCTTCGCCGGCGGCGGTGAGCTCGTCGCGGGGGCCGCCCATGACGAAGTGCTTCGGGTTCGGGAGTTTCTTCATCGCGTCCAGCGTCATCGGCTCGGCCGCGCCCTTCGTCGCCGGATCGTCGGGCGTGAGGTTTTTGCGGCGGTTCAGATTGCCGTCGAATTCGTGATCAGTCGAGCATCCCTCGTCGCCGCAGTCGGCGAGCTTCGACGGGCATTTGTTCGACGGCTGCGTCGTCGTCGCTGCTGCGTCTGGCGGCGTCTTCTTCACAACGGTCTTTTTCTTAGTGGCGGTGATGGCGGGAGCGGTGACGAGCAGGCAGACGGCGAGAACGACCGAAATCAGCTTGTGCATGAGGATGGACTCCTGCACTGGGGAGTGACGGCTTTGCACCGTTTGCTACCGGTCTCTACAATTTGTAGAAATCCGGCGGGAATTAGACATCCATCGGTGACCTGGAACACCGCACGCCGCGCGCGGAGTTAGCATCGCCGCACATGGAATCGATCGTCATCCGCGGTGCCCGCGAGCACAACCTCAAGAACATCGACGTCGTCGTCCCCCGCAACAAGTTCGTCGTCATCACCGGCGTCAGCGGGTCGGGCAAGTCGTCACTCGCCTTCGACACGATCTTCGCCGAGGGGCAGCGGCGCTACGTCGAATCGCTCAGCGCGTACGCGCGGCAGTTCCTCGAGCAGATGGAGAAGCCCGACGTCGACTCCATCGAGGGGCTCTCGCCGGCCATCTCCATCGAGCAGCGCACCACCTCGCGCAACCCGCGCTCGACGGTCGGCACCGTCACGGAGATCTACGACTACCTCCGCCTGCTCTACGCCTCGGTCGGCGTGCCGCACTGCACGAACTGCGGCCAGGAGATCCGCCCGCAGACGATTCAGCAGATGGTCGACCGCCTCCTCACGCTGCCGAACGGCACGAAGTTCACCATCCTCGCGCCGTACGTCCGCGGCAAGAAGGGCGAGTACCGCAAGCAGATGCTGCAGATGGTGAAGGAAGGCTTCACGCACGCCATCGTCGACGGGCAGGAAGTCGAGCTCTCCGATCCGCCCACGCTCGACAAGCAGAAGAAGCACACGATCGACGTCCGCATCGACCGCATCGTCGTCAAGGACGGCGTCGCCCAGCGCCTGGCCGACTCGCTCGAGACCGCCACGCGCGTGTCGAAAGGCCTCGTCAAGATCCTCTACCAGGAGGACAAGCGCGAAGAGCTCCTCTCGCAGAACTACGCCTGCCCCGACTGCGGCGTGTCGATCGGCGAGATCGCGCCGCGCCTCTTCTCCTTCAACTCGCCGTACGGCGCCTGCCCGCGCTGCTCAGGCCTCGGCATGCTGCTCGAGATCGACGAGCGGAAGATCATCCCCGATCCGTCGCGCTCGATCGAGGACGGCGCCATCGCGCTCTGGAAGGAAGGGAGCGAGAACTGGCGCGTCAAGCAGATCCACACCATCGCCAAGCACTACCGCTTCTCGCTCACCGTACCGTGGAGCAGCCTGCCGGAGAAGGGGCGCAACTGCATCCTCTACGGCTCCGAAGACAAGATGAAGTTCGAGTTCCAGGGCGACGCCAGCGCGTACCACTACACCGGCACGTATGAGGGCATCGTGCCGATGCTGCAGCGGCGCTACCACGAGTCGGATTCCGAGGACGTGCGCGAGGAGATCGAGCGCTTCATGACGCCGACGAAGTGCCCGGAGTGCAACGGCCGCCGCCTCAAGCCCGAGGCGCTCGCCGTGACCGTGGCGAACGAGCCGATCGACCAGGTCGTGAAGCGGCAGCTCAAGGACGCCGCGGAGTTCTTCGCGAAGATCGAGCTCTCCGCGCGCGAGGAGCAGATCGCCGGCAAGATCCTCAAGGAAGTGCGCGACCGCCTCGGCTTTCTCAACGCCGTCGGCGTCGGCTACCTCACGCTCGACCGCAACGCCGCGTCGCTCTCCGGCGGCGAGGGGCAGCGCATTCGCCTGGCCACGCAGATCGGCTCGAAGCTGATGGGCGTTCTGTACGTGCTCGACGAGCCGTCGATCGGCCTGCACCAGCGCGACAACCGCCGCCTCATCGACTCGCTGCTCGAGCTGCGCGACCTCGGCAACACGGTGATCGTCGTCGAGCACGACGAGGAGACGATCGAGTCGGCCGACCACGTCATCGACCTCGGCCCGCGCGCCGGCGTGCACGGCGGCGAAGTCGTCGCCGAGGGGTCGCTGCAGCAGATCACGACCTTCCCGAGCTCGCTCACTGCGAAGTACCTGCGCGGCGAAGCGGAGATCGCGATCCCGGCGCAGCGGCGGAAGGCCAACGGCAACAATCTGGTCATCCGCGGCGCGACGCAGAACAACCTCAAGAACATCGACGTCACGATTCCGCTCGGCCTCTTCGTCGCCGTCACCGGCGTCAGCGGCTCGGGGAAGTCGACGCTCGTCAACGACATCCTCTTCCGCGCGCTGTCGCGGTACTTCTACGACTCGCCGGAGACGCCGGGCGAGCACGCCGGCATCGACGGGCTGGAGCAGATCGACAAGGTCATCGACATCGACCAGTCGCCGATCGGGCGCACGCCGCGCTCGAATCCGGCCACGTATACACAGCTCTTCACGGAGATCCGCAACCTCATGGCCGCGACGCCCGAGGCGCGCATGCGCGGCTACGGGCCGGGGCGCTTCTCGTTCAACGTGAAGGGCGGCCGCTGCGAGGCGTGCAAGGGCGACGGGCAGATCAAGATCGAGATGCACTTTCTCCCCGACATCTACGTGACGTGCGACGTCTGCGGCGGCAAGCGCTACAACCGCGAGACGCTGCAGGTGACGTACAAGGGCTCGTCGATCGCGCAGATCCTCGACATGACCGTGGAGCAGGCGCTGGAGACGTTCCGCAACGTGCCGAAGCTGGCCACGATCCTGCGCACGCTCGACGAGGTCGGCCTCGGCTACATCAAGCTCGGTCAGTCGTCGACGACGCTCTCCGGCGGCGAGGCCCAGCGCGTGAAGCTGGCCAAGGAGCTGGCCAAGCGCGCCACCGGGCGGACGCTCTACATCCTCGACGAGCCGACGACCGGGCTGCACTTCGACGACGTCGCCAAGCTGCTGCACCTGATGCACGGCCTGGTCGACCGCGGCAACACGGTCGTCGTCATCGAGCACAACCTCGACGTCGTGAAGACGGCGGACCACGTGATCGACCTCGGCCCCGAGGGCGGCGACGCCGGCGGCCGCGTCATCGGCGCCGGGACGCCGGAGCAGATCGCGAAGATCGCGGCCAGCCCGACGGGGGAGTTTTTGCGGAAGATGCTGGGGCGAAGGGCCGTCGTCCGCTGAGCGCTTCCTGATGCGCAAGCTCGAATCGACGCTGTCATCATGACGGCAATGCGCGAGTTCATCCGTTCCCGAAGGCGGTAAATAGTAAAATCGTTCGCCCTTAGCTTGGATGGCAAACGATGGGTCTCGGCGCAAAGCTCAACCTGGTCCTGCTGTTTGTCTTCGCGCTCGGCCTGGCGCTCTTCTACTTCTTTTCCGAGCCCTTCCTGGAGAAGGCGGCGGAGGAGGACGTGCTGGTCCGCGCCCGCATCATGATGGAAGGGGCGGCGGGCATCCGGAAGTACACGGCGGAAGAAGTCGCGCCGCTGCTCACCGGACAGATGCGGAAACGGTTCTATCCGCAGACCGTGTCGGCCTACGCGGCCACGAAGAACTTCGAAGTCCTACGCGAGGGGTTTCCCGACTACCTCTATCGCGAGGCGGCGCTGAATCCGATGAATCCGCGCTCCCGAGCCGTGGAGTGGGAAGCCGACATCATCAACGACTTCCGCGCCTTTCCCCAAAAACGCGACCTGGTTACGCACCGCGACACGGCGCAGGGGCGCTTCCTGCACCTCTCCCGCCCGATCCGCGTGGCGGAGCGGTGCATGGTGTGCCACGACCGGTGGCAGGACGCGCCGAAGAGCCTCGTCGCGGCGTACGGGAAGGACAATGGATTCGGCTGGAAGCTGAACGAGATCGTCGGCGCGCAGATCGTCTCTGTGCCGATGACCCTTCCGTTGCGGGGCGCTCACGAGACGCGTTTCTTCTTCATGAAGCTGCTCGTATCGGTCTTCGTCGTGCTGGCGGTGGCGTTGAACATTCTTCTGCGCGTGGTCGTGCTCAACCCGATTACTCGCATCTCCACCATCGCCGGCGAAGTGAGCATGGGGAAGATGGACGCGCCCGAATACCACAGCGGCGGCTCGGACGAGATCGCGTCGCTCTCCGTCTCGTTCAACCGCATGCGCCGCACGGTGGAGCAGGCCATGCAGATGCTCAGCGACACTCTGAAACGGTAGGCGCGACCCTATGCCTCGCTACTTTCTGAGCTATGCGCGCGCCGACGCGCCGTTCGCGTTGCGCCTGGCCGACGATCTGCGCGCCTCCGGCGTCGACCTCTGGATCGATCAGCGCGACATCGCCCCCAGCCAGCGCTGGGATCGGGCCGTGGAGGCGGCGCTGCGCGACTGCGCGGCTGTGGTGGCCGTCCTCTCCCCGCGCGCCGTAGCGTCCGAAAACGTCCTGGACGAGATCGGATTCGCGATCGACTGCCGGAAGGACGTGATCCCGCTCCTTTACGAGGCCTGCGACGTTCCCATGCGCGTCAGCCGCATGCAGCGCGTCGATTTCACGGGCGATTATCGCGAGGCGCTGGAGCATTGCCGGGCCGTGCTCGGCGCGGAGCGGCGCCCCGCCCCTCCGGCGCGCGGCTTCGACCCGGAGATCCTTCGCGACGCGGAACGGCACCTGACCGAGTACGTCGGCCCGATCGCCGGCAAGCTCGTCGACGGCGCCGCGGCGCGCAGCGGCAACGCCTCCGATCTCTATCGCACGCTCTCCTCGCACATCGCCGACGCCGGCGACCGCGCCGCTTTTCTCCGCCACGCCCCCGCCCACAGCGGCCTCCAGCCGGCGGTGCTCTTCAGCCGGTCCGTGCTCGAAGCCGTGATCCTCGAACTCGCGAAGTCCCTCGGTCCCATCGCCCGCCGCGTGGTCGAGCAGGTCTCGCGCGAAGCGGCCGATGCAAACGACCTCTACGAGCGCGCCGCCAGCCGCGTCCCCGACGCCGAAGAGCGGGCGGCATTGCTGGAACGGCTACGCGCCCTCTGAGGCTTAAAATCGCGCGCATGAAGCGCGTTCTCGTCACACTGGTCCTTCTCCTCGCCGCCGCTCCGCTCCTCGCCGACGACTGCAGCGCCATGACGCAGCTGGCCACGCTCTACGAGCTGCGCCACATCGCCATGCGCCGCTCTTCCGACGCCGACTCGTGGATCGACAAGCGCATCGACTACCTGCGCGAGCCGGCCGGCAACGGCTATCGCTGGGTGCACTGGGTGCGGCCGTCGAACGGCGATCCGGTCGACAAGCATCTGCACAAGACGCAGGCCGTGAACGGCAGCGGCAGCGACTCGTTCGAGGCCACGGGAGCGAACGCGTACGGCGTGCGCGTCGTCGTGCCGGCCAAGCAGTCGCTGTTCGGCCGCAACAATCCGGTCTACGTCGGCACGGTGCGGATCTCGTACGACGCCGACGGGCATCACCGCACGAAGACCGAGCGCATCGATCAATGGATGAATCCCGACACGTCGCGCACGATCGACCTCGGCGCGATCGCCGAGCACGTCGAAGCGTCGCTCGACGCCTCGACGGCGCAGAAGGACGCCAACCAGGCGCTCGTCGAGATCCACTTCCGCCAGGCCGTGGCCGAAGATGATCCGGCCAATCCGGCGTACGCCACGATCCAGTCGCTCAAGCGCGTGCGCGGCTCGTACTCGTCCGACGCCATCGACGACGAGATCGCCCGCGTGGAGCGCGACGCGTTCGGCACGACCGAGTCGGTGCCGCTGCTCGCGATCGTCCGCGACCTCCGCCGCGCCGACGAGCTGATGCGCAGCAGCAAGGACTCCGACAAGGAGAAGGGCGATAAGCTGCTGCGCGAGACGCTGCGGAGACTACGGGATTGACGACGCGCATCGCCATGCTGCTGTTCGACGGCTTCACGCAGCTCGACCTCACCGGGCCGTATGAAGTGCTGGCGCGGATGTCCGGCGCCGAGATCGCGCTCGTGGCGAAGTCGCTCGATCCGGTGGCCAGCGATACGAAGCTGAAGATCGTGCCGACGCACACGTTCGCCGATGCGCCGCCGCGCGACCTGCTCTTCGTCCCCGGCGGCCCCGGCGTGAACCAGGCCATGCTCGACGAGGCCACGATCGAGTTCGTGCGGCGGCCCGCGCACTACGTCACCTCCGTCTGCACCGGCGCGCTGATCCTCGGCGCGGCCGGGCTGCTGCAGGGACACCGCGCCACGACGCACTGGAACTCCGTCGAGTTCCTGGCGCCGTTCCGCGCCCGCCACGTCGATGAGCGCGTCGTCGTCGACGGCGACCGCATCGTCACCGGCGCCGGCGTCTCCTCGGGGATCGACTTCGCGCTGACGCTCGTGGCGACGCTGCGCAGCGAGGAAGAGGCCAAGGCGATCCAGCTGGCCATCGAGTACGACCCGCAGCCGCCGTTCCAGGCCGGCTCGCGGAAGAAAGCGGGGGAGCGCATCGCCGACGGCGTCTGCCGCGCGGCGAAGCCGATGATCGCCGAACGGGCGAAGGCGGTCGAGACGGCGGCGAGCAGGCTACCGAAACCGCTGCCGTGAGCGCGAAGATTTTCCTCCTCTCCCCGGCGAACACGAGCGGCCTCCGCGCCAGGCAGCTGATGTCACCAACCGCGCAGTTCGACGCGGCGCGGCTCTATCGTTCTGAAGACGGCGTGCCGATCGCCGTCGCCTTCGCGTTCATGAGCGCGCTCTACTTCCGCGGCAAGATCGCCTACGCGCTGCACTTCGCGAATCCGAGTCCCGAGGGCGTGTTCGTGATCGCGCCCGGCTTCGGTCTCGTGCCGTACGATTGGCGCATCAACGAGGAGCGGATGAAAGTGATGGCCAGGACGAACGTGGACGTTCGCGTGCGCAACTACCGCAAGCCGCTCGAGCGCGATGCGCGCGCGCTCGCGGAGACGGTCGGCGCCGACGCCGAGGTCGTGCTGCTCGGCTCCGTCGCCAGCGGCAAGTACGTCGACATCCTCCTGCCGCTCCTCGGCCATCGCCTGCGCTTTCCTGCGGCGTTCGCGGGCATGGGCGACATGGCCCGCGGCGGCCTGCTGCTGCGCGCCGCGCGCGCCAATCGCGAGCTCGAATACACGACGCTCGATGCGCCGCGCCACCGCGGGCCCGGCGGAACTGGCAAAATCCCCGAGGGGTGGTGATGGCCAAGACGCTGGAGATCCCGACCGACACCGACGACGTCCTCCTCCGCTTCGGCGAGCAGGAAGTGCGGCTGACGAACCTGCGCAAGGTTTTCTGGAAAACGCTGGAGATCACCAAACGCGACCTCTTGCAGTACTACGCCGACATCGCGCCGTGGCTGCTGCCGCACCTCGCCGGCCGGGCCATGGTGATGAAGCGCTACCCGAACGGCGCGGAGGGCGAGTTCTTCTACATGAAGCGCGCGCCGTCGCCGCGCCCGGAGTGGATCGAGATCTGCACGATCCCGCATGGCGCAGGGCCGGTGAACTTCCCGATCGTGCAGGACCTGCCGTCGCTGATGTGGCTGATCAACCTCGGCTGCATCGATCTCAACCCGTGGTACTCGCGCTGCGACGACACCGACCGCCCCGACTTCCTCCACTTCGACCTCGACCCCGGCCCCGGCGCGACGTTCGACATGGTGCGCAGCGTGGCGTTGCACGTGCGCGACATCCTTGGCCAGCTCGGCATGCCGGTGTACGCGAAGACGACCGGCTCGAAGGGGATGCACCTCTACATCCCGATCGTGCGCGGCCCGCTGCAGAAAGAGGTGTGGACGTTCGCCAAGGCCATCGCCATCGAGCTCGAGTCGCGCCACAAGGACGTGATCACGGCGGAGTATCGCAAGGTGAAGCGGCCGTACGCGCGCGTGCTCGTCGACTACAACCAGAACGCCTGGGGCCGCACGCTGGCCTCGATCTACTCGGTGCGCCCGACGCCGTTCACCGGCGTGTCGACGCCGGTGACGTGGGAGGAGATCGAGCAAGGGATTCGCATCGAAGACTTCCGCATCGACAACGTGCGCGAGCGCGTAGCCGACGTGGGGGATTTGTGGAAGCCGGTGATCGCGGAGAAGAAGAGATTCGATTTGAGAGAGGTGTTTGCTCCGAAACCAAAGAAATCCAGAACGCAGAATGCGAATGCAGAAGCGAGAAAACGGAAGTGATTCTTCCGAACGCGCTCCCTTTCTCAATTCTGCATTCGCATTCTAATTTTCTGAGTTTCCGTGGCCTATGAACCTACCAATCAACCCACCGTTCACACCAATGGAAGCCAAACGCGTCGACCGGCTCCCCGCCGATGACCATTGGCAGTTCGAGCCCAAGTGGGACGGCTTCCGCGCCATCGCCTTCCGCGACGGCGACGAGATCGAGCTGCAGTCGAAGGCCGGACAGCCGCTGGCGCGCTACTTCCCCGAGGTCGTCGCGGCGCTGCGCGGGCTGAAGGCGCAGAAGTTCGTGCTCGACGGCGAGATCGTCGTGCCGGTCGACGGACGCCTCTCCTTCGACGACCTGCTGCAGCGCATCCATCCGGCGGAGTCGCGCATCCGCAAGCTGGCCGAGGCGACGCCGGCGCACTACTTCGTCTTCGACGTGCTCGTGGCGAAGGGAAAGCTGCTGATCGAAGAGCCGATCGAGCAGCGCCGTGAGGCGCTCGAGGAGTTCTTCACGCACGTCGACGACAAGCTGCTCCATCTGTCGCCGGCGACGACGGACCGCAAGCTCGCCAGCGACTGGTTCAACAAGTTCTCCGCCGCCGGGCTCGACGGCGTGATGGCCAAGCGCCTCGGCGAGCCGTACCACTCCGGCGACCGCGAGGGGATGGTCAAGGTCAAGCACCTCAAGTCGGCCGACTGCGTCGTCGGCGGCTTCCGCTACGGCGAGGGGACGGAGCTCGTCGGCTCGCTGCTCCTCGGCCTGTACGACGACGAGGGCCGCCTCGTCTACATCGGCCACACGTCGTCGATCAAGAAGTCGGACCGCGAGGAGCTGACGAAGAAGCTCGAAGCGATGCGCGCGGAGAACCCGTTCCAGGTGCGTGTTCCCGGCGGCCCGAGCCGCTGGGCGACGGAGCGCAGCGGCGAGTGGACGCCGGTCGAGCCGAAGCTCGTCTGTGAAGTGGAGTTCGACTACTTCTCGCAAGGGCGTTTCCGCCACGGCTCGAAGTTCCTGCGCTGGCGGCCGGACAAGGCGCCGGCGCAGTGCACGATGGAGCAGGTGCGGCCGCGGGAAACACCGCAAGGCGGTCTGTCGTTAATGGGCGTGTGAAACGACTCGCGCTGTTGTTGCTCGCCGCAACGCCGCTCTTCGCGCAATCCGTCCGCATCACCCAGAAGCCCGACACGCTCGTGCACGGCCGGCTCGACGTCCCCATCACCACCGCCGGCAACGTCGCGCGCGTCGACCTCCTCATCAACAACGCCAAGTACAGCGAAGGCCACGGCCGCTCGATGGTCCTGCCGGTGCTCGTCGGCGATTACATCCGGCGGCTGCGCATCCGCGCGGTCGGCTACGACGCGCAGAACAACGTCGCCGGCGAAGACGAGATGGTCATCAACGATCCGAAGCCGCCGTTCCGCGTGCGGCTGACCGCGGCGAACGGCTCGCTGCAGGCCAGCGTCATCGCGCCGCTGCAGACGGCCGTGACCGGCGTCGACTTCTTCGTCGGCGAGGAGAAAGTCGCCGGCGTGGCGCGGCCGCCGTACGTCGCGCCGTACGACGCGGCGAAGTACCCGAAGGCGGTCTACGCGCGCGTCGTCGCGCACGCGGGCGACGGCAGCGAAGCGAACGACGTGGTCTTCTTCGGCACGCGCGCGAACGAGCAGGTCGACGTCGCGCTGCAGCAGGTGCCGATGTCGGTCGTCGGCGGCGCGCGCGCGCCGCAGCTCGGCGAGCTCACGCTGCTCGACAACGGCGCGCCGCGGCACATCGAGCAGCTCGTCCCCGCCGCCGACCAGCCGCTCTACGTGATCCTCCTCATCGATTACAGCGAGTCGATGCTCGAAGAGCTGCCGGTCGTCGAGGCCGCGGCGAAGCAGTTCGGACAGCGCCTGCTGCGGCCGCAGGACCGCATCGCCGTCGTCGGCTTCAACCAGCGCGTCTTCTGGCTTTCGGGGTGGACGAACAACTGGAACGCGGCGACGTCGACGATCGGCCGCATCAGGCCCGAAGGCGAGACGCACCTCTACGACACCTGCATCGAGATGCTGTACGAGCTGCAGAAGCAGCCGGGGCGGCACGCGCTCGTCGTCCTCACCGACGGCGTCGACCAGGGGAGCAAGTTCAAGCTCGAGCACCTCACGCACTACGCCCGCTACGCCGGCGTGCCGGTTTACCCGATCATCAAGAACAAGCGGCTGGCGACGCTGATGCGCTTCGGCATCGGCCGCCTCGAGGCGCGCAAGCTCGACGGCGTCGCCCGCGACACCGGCGCGACGTACTTCCTCATCCAGAAGGAGAGCGAGCTGCCGACGGTCTACGCGAAGCTCGCCCAGGAGCTGCGCCAGCAATATCAGCTCGTGTTCTATTCGGACGCGGCGGCGCCGGACTCGTGGCACGCGCTCAAGATCGAGTCGAGCGCGAAGCAGCAGTTGAGGATTCCGATGGGGTATTTTCCGTGAAGTCGCAATTGGCGCGATTTAGCGGTTGGCGATTAGCGGTTGGCGATTAGGCCCGCCCTCCCTAACCGCTAACCGCTAACCGCCAACCGCCAACCGCTTCTTTCGGCACGAACCGTGAAGCCGTGCCCGCCGGGTGTCAGAGCACGCGCTGTTTCCCGAACCCCAGCGGCGGCATCGGATCTACGGTGGCCTGATCACCGACCGGCAGGAGCACATCTTCACCTGGGTCGCGGTGGTGGTCGTGCTGCTCTACGCGACCGCGTGGGTCGGAGCGATCCACGACGTCTTCGAAATGCGGCGTGAGATCGCGCGCGAGGCGAAGGCCGCCGGCGTCAAAGGCCCGCCGCCGCCGCTCGCCGCGCCGACGCAGCAGATCACCGCCGCGCTCACGCAGGTGTCGGCCGGGCCCGCCTACCTCAGCGACGCCATGCTGAACTTCATCGACCCGCTGCGCGGCGCCAGCGGCAAGCTCCGCTTCACGACGATCACGCCCGGCAAGCCCATCCCCGCCGAGGCGCCGGACGGCGCGAAGGTCGTGGTCACGAACGGGGAGAACGCCGTGTCGTCCGACTTCGTCGCGCCGCAAAACCCCGGCATCTACAACGTCGCCGTGCAGCTCAACCAGGCCACGCGTCCGATCAAGGACTTCAGCGTCATCACGCTCGTCCCCTTCGCCCAAAAGCAGAGCGGCCGCATCGGCCTCTACTACCTCGGCAATTGGCCGTTCGAGCGCGGCGGCAGGCCGAAGACGCCGGCATACCTGAACCCGACCGGCTTCATCCAGGTCACGCCCGAGAACGCCGATACGCCGGTCTCCGAGCATTTCAAGCTGCGCGACTTCCTCACCAAAGACCAGCCGAACGTCTGGCCGAAGTACCTCCTGCTGAACCCGAAGATCGTCGACAAGCTCGAGCTGACGATCGAGGAGCTCCAGGCGATGGGCCACCCGGTCAAGCACGTCACGATCATGAGCGGCTTCCGCACGCCCGAGTACAACTACACGGGCGGCAACACGCAGGGCCGCGCGAATCTCAGCCGCCACATGTACGGCGATGCCTCGGACATTTTCATCGACAACGACGGCAACGGCGCGATGGACGACCTCAACCACGACGGCCGCGTCGACGTGCACGACGCCGAGGTCATCCTGCAGGCCGTCGAGCGCGTCGAGCGCAAGCATCCCGAGCTCATCGGCGGAGTTGGCGTTTATTCCGCATGTTGCGGCCATGGACCCTTCACGCACATCGACGTCCGCGGCTTCCGCGCGCGATGGCGCGGAACGGGCAGTGGATGAGCGAGCAGGAGGAGTCATCGTGAGCGAAGTCGCCCCCCCGAAAATGGCGCTGGTCTGTCCCGAATGCGGCACGGAGCGGACCGATCCGTCGCGCACGTGCCCGGCCTGCGGCGCGCCGCCGATCCGCTCGGCTGGCGACAAGCGCACGACCGAGGAGGAAGTGCGCGGCGAGGACCTCGAGCCGTACGTGACGCTGCGCTACATCGCGCGGCTGTTCAAGATCCTGGCGCTGCTGATGGTGGTGATGCTGATCGGCGAAGTCATCACCGGAATCATGGCCGAGGGGACGGCGGCGCTGATGACGCTCATCGGCGAGGCTACGAAGTTCCTCGTCATCGCCGGCTTGATGTGGAGCGGCGGCGACATCACGCTGCTCTTGATCGACGCCGGCCACGACTTGCGCGTCGCGCGGATTCTGCTGGGGCGGATCAACGCGTCGTTGCATGAGAGGGGACAGGGAACGGGGAACAGGCGGCAGGAACCGTAACCCTGTCACCCGTCGCCTGTCGCCCGTGACCTAACCCCCAAGCTCCTTCTTGCGCTCTTTCAAGCGTTCGCCGAGCTCGCGCAGCTCGCTGCGGTCGAACAGCTTCCGCGCCTTCGGGAACATCTCCTTCTCTTCCTCGTCGGCGTGGTGCTCGATGAGCTCCTTGAGCACCTTCGTCTTCGCGGCGAACTCCTCCGCGTCGCTGTCGGTGTCGCGGACTTCCGGCATCACCAGGTCGACCACGTGGTGCTCTTCCTTCGCCTCGAAGTAGAGCTCGCGGTCGTCGCGCTTCTGCGCGGCGTCGCGGAACGCGGGGTAGAAGATCTCCTCCTCGATCTGCGAGTGGATCTTCACCTCGCGGTCGACCTGCGCCAGGAGCTGCTCCGCCTTCGCCGAGTTGCGCTCGGCGGCGCGCTCGAGCTGCGAGAGCAGCCCGCGTACCTTCTCGTGGTCCTTCTTCAGCAACGAGATCGCGTCGCTCTGGACGCGGGTCTTCGTCGACGTTTTGCGTTTTGTCGGCATGTCTCCTCCTGCGTAGGAGAAGATCAAGGTGCGTGCCCGTTAAGCAATTAGCGGATAGCGCTTGGCGGTTAGGCCGCCCACCCCCTAATCGCCAATCGCTAACCGCTCTACGCCGGCAACGGAACGATTGCGCGGCTCAACGTCTCGCGAATTTCGCGATAGACGTTCTCCGGCGGAATGCCCATCTCGCGATGCGCGGCGGCGCGGCGGAGGAGCGTCTCCGCGGTCTTCTCGTCGAGCACGCGGGAGTCGACGGTGCGGTTGTTCAGCTCGCAGAAGGCGAAGAGCGCGGCGAGCGCGACGCGGCGGTTGCCTCCGCGGAACGGGCTGTACGTCAGCAGCGCGAAGAGAAACGCGGCGACCTTCTCCGGAAACGACGGATACGCCTCGCGGCCGAGCGTCGTGACCTGCGGCCGCTGCACGGCGTTGACGAGGCCGAACTGCGAGTCGACCACGCCGGGGTGCGCCTGCGTGCCGCCGAACTCCGCGGAGACGGCGCGGTGCAGCTCGACGATGTCCTGCACCGTCAGGTAGCGGACGCCGCCGTCAGTCGGTGAGCTTCCGGAAAGCGTTGGGGAGCTTCTTGACGGCCCGCTTGAAGGCGGAGGCGACGAGGGGGTTGCTGAACCCGGCGACGGGGATTTCGGCGGCGCGGGACTTGGACGCGCCGTTGCCGGCCGCGGCTTTGGCTGGGACTTTGGCTGCGGCTTTGCCGCCGCCTTTGTCGCTTTGGGCTGGGGCTTTGGCGGCGCCGCTTTTGGCTTTGACGCTGCTTTTTTCGGCTGGGGCTTTGGCGGCGCTTTTTTGGACGCTGGGGCCGGCTTTGCTGCTTTTGGCGACGGCTTTTTTGCCGGCTGGGCCTTTGTCTTTGCCTGAGGCTTTGGCTTTGGCTGATTTCGCTTTTGCTTTGTCGCCATCCTTCATTTCCAATCCTCGGCGCACATCGTAAAGCGCTTTGTCAAAAAGTGCACCAATTATTGTGCATTATTCGGCCGCGTCGCCACCGGCCGCGCCCGCTTCCTCGAATTCCGGCTTCGGATCGAATGCAAGGAACTCCTTGGCTTTTTCCGTGAGAGCAAAGCTGGTCCGGCCCTCATCGGCCGTGAGATAACCCTTTGAAATCAACGAGATGGCTGGTTCAACACCGCCGCCGATGGGGTGTTTGATGGCCTTGATGGCGTCGACGGAGAGCGTCTCGGAGGCGACGCGGCGGAACTCCTGAAGCACCCGGATCTCCTGCGGCGTCATGCCTTTGATCAACATGAGGCCGGATTTTAACCGACAACTCTAAAGGATCGGCTGCGAAGCGCCAGCCAAACCCGGCTTCCGGGCCGGATCCGGAGGTCTTCGGCCGCCGCGCGGGTGATCCGGATGCGGATGCCGCGGGCGATGAAATCGACCACACCGTCGCGCTCGGTCAGGTCGGTGACCTCGCCGTCGATGAGGTTCCGCGACGAGATCGACGCCGGCCGCTCGCCGAAAACGACGATCTCCTCGCCGCTGATCCGGACGATGAGCGGGAACGCCGCGCCGCGCACGGCGTCGTACGGCAGCACGAGCTCGAGGCCGTCCGCGGTGGTGACGCGGGTGATCCCATTCTCCGGCTCGTGCCGCGCGTTGCCGACCTCGAACACGTTGTCGACCTCGGTCGTGACCGCGGCGAGGACGTCGCGCGGCGCGCCGCGGGCGACGATGGCGCCGTCGCGGAGGACGATGCAGTCGTTCGCGAGCGCGAGCGCCTCGAAGGGTTGATGCGTGACGTAGATCATCGGCACGCCGAGGTCGCGGACGCGGCGGAGAAAGAGCACGATGCGTTCGCGGAGCGGCTGGTCGACCGAGGCCAGCGGCTCGTCGAGGAGGAGCAGGCGCGGCGCGGTCATGAGCGCGCGGGCGAGGGCGACGCGCTGGCGCTCGCCGCCGGAGAGCGACGCGGGAGCGCGGTCGAGCAGCGGCGCGAGCTCGAGGGTGTCGCGCAGGGCGGCGAAGCGCGCCTCGTCGCGGCCGCCGAAGAGGACGTTGTCGCGCACGCTGAGGTGCGGGAAGAGCGCCGCGTCCTGCGGCACGTAGCCGAGGCGGCGGTGCTCGGGCGGTTCGCCCTGAATCGGAACGCCGTCGATCGCAATTTTGCCGATTGCCGGACGCAGGCCGGCGATCGATTCAATGAGCGAGGTTTTGCCAGAGCCCGACGGCCCGACGAGCGCGGTGACCTGCGCGGCAAGCGTGCAGCGCGCCTCGAGGGCGAAATTCGCGAGCGGCAGGCGAATATCAAGCTCCAAGGTCCTTCTCCCCGCTGGCGGGGAGAAGGTGCCGCGAAGCGGCGGATGAGGGGCGCTCCGTTCCGATGCTGCCGAGTGGCGCCCCTCACCCGGCGCTGCGCGCCACCCTCTCCCCGCGGGGCGGGGAGAGGGACCGATGACGACGAATCTGCTGAACGCCGTCAGCGACGCGGCGATCAGCACGACATAGAAAACGAGCAGCGCGGCGTCGGCGTCGCGGCCTTCCTGCACGCGGTCGTAGATCGCCAGGGCGATCGTCTGCGTCCGGCCGGGGATGTTGCCGGCCACGAGGATCGTCGCGCCGAACTCGCCGATGGCGCGGCAATACGCGAGGAGCACGCCGCTGAGCAGTCCGCGCCACGCCAGCGGCAAGGTCACGCGAAAAAACGCGCGGAACGGCGTCGCGCCGAGGGTGCGGGCGAGGTCGAAGTAGCGCCGCTCCGTCGTCTCCAGCGCCACGCGGAACGCCGTGAACATCAGCGGAAACGACATCACGCCGCAGGCGATGACGACGGCGGCCGGCGTGAAGAGGACGTGCAGCCAGCCGAGCGGACCGCGGCGCGCGAAGAGCTCGAGGAGGAGGAAGCCGACGGCGGTCGGCGGGAGGACGAGCGGCAGCGCGGCGGCGGCGTCGAGGACCGCCGCGCGCGCGCCGGCCCGCCACGACCACGCCGCCAGCGCCAGTGCGACGGGGGCGATGCAGGCGGTGCTGATCGCGGCGATGCAGATCGTGAAGACGACGACGTTCATGGCTGGCAGCGCGGACACCAATACGTTAACCGCGCATCGAGGCCTTGTTTGCGGCTTTCGATGGGCGTCCCGCAAATCCGGCACGGCTCGCCGCGGCGGCTGTAGACGTTCAGCCGTGCGCGCTGGCCGGCCGCGCTCTGCCGCAGCAACGCACGCGCGGTGAGGAAGAGCTTCTCGAGATCATCGACGTCCTTCACCTTGCGAAACGGGTTGATGCCGCGTGCAAAGAGCGACTCCGACTTCCAGATGTTGCCGATCCCGGCGGCGACGCGCTGGTTCAGGAGGACGTCGGCGATCTCTTCCTCGCCGTGCTCGCGCGCCCGCCGCACTGCCTCTTCGACATCGAAGTCCGCGAGCAGGTCCGGCCCCTGCTCGTGCAGCGCGCGCTGGAGCTCGCGCCCGGTCACGAGCTCCGCGACCGGCAGGTTGAAGCCGACGGCGACGAAGTCGGCGGTCTCGATGACGACGCGCATGTCGCGCCGCGGCCGCCGCCACCGCTCGCCCGGGCGGTAGATGTGCCACTGCCCGTTCATCCGCATGTGCGTGCGGAGGTGGAGGTCGCCGGAGAAGTCGATGATGAGGTGCTTGCCGGCGGCCACGACGCGCTCGATCGTGCGGCCGCGCAGCGGTGCCTCGATCGTCGGCAGGACGGTCTCGTAGCGCGTGACGGTCTTGCCGGCGAGCGCCTTCTGCAGCGTCGCGGCGGTGCGATAGATCGTGTCGCCTTCAGGCATGCGAACCCCGTGTCATTCCGAGCGCAGCGAGGAATCCCCTGCTCGTCGGCGGGGAGATCCCTCGCCGTCTCCGCGGCTCGGGATGACACGTTTCTGGTAGCCCAACGCCGTTCTCGCAAATCCCGCCTCGACGAGAAACGGCGCCAGCGCTTCGTCGAAGTCGGCTAGGAGCAGGGCCCGCCGCGCGCCGCTGTCCACCAGGCGCGCCAGGCTTCGGGCGATCTCCCGCGCCACGAGCGAGCGGCGCGGCTCGTCGTCGGGGAGGAACGACGTCACCTGCTTCTCGCCGCGGCCGACGTACGCGGCGAGCGCGCCGTCGACGAGGATCACGCTCGAGCCGACGTTGCGCATCGGGCCGGCGGCCGGCCACTTCACCAGCGCGCCGTACGGGTTCGCGGGATCGGTCGAGGCGAGCATCACCGTCTCCGGCTCGTCAGCCTCGTCGCGGAACGAGCGCAGGAGGTCGATGGCGCCGGCCGTGGCGAACTGCGACGCGCCGAGGCCGGCGACGAAGTAGCCGCGGCGGATGCGGCCGGCGTCTTCCATCCCTTTGAGCACCGGATAGACGGCGCTGAAGCCGCCCGGCAGCGATTCGACCGCGGCGGCCTCGCGCACGACGACGCCGTAGCGCGCCAGGAGTTGCTGCGCGAGCGCGGCGGCGCGCTCGGTCGGCGTGGCCGCCGACTGCGGGACGAGCGACCAGCGCCCCTGCGTCGACGCCGGCGCGGTGCGCCGCGAGCGGAAGCCCGACCCGCGCGGTGCCTTCGGCCGCGTGTAGGCGCGCAGGGCGTGGAACGTGTCGTTCGTGACGAGGCCCTGCCAGACCAGCGACCAGAGCGCGTCGGCGAGCTCGTTCGGGAAGCCGCCGACGGCGTCGTAAATCTGCGCGAAGAACGACGCGCCATGCGTGGCGAGGTAGTCGATGAGTGCTGAGTCCTGAGTGCTGAGTGGCGGGGCGAGCAGCGGCCGCTTGTCCGTCAGATACAGGGCGATGCGTCCGTCTTTTTCGCCGAGCGGCTCGACGCCTTGCCAGACGATCTCGCCGGCGGCGCTGAGCGTGTCGAGGTCCGACGGCGAGTAGTCGTCGATGCGCGCGGCGAGGATCTCGCGCTCGAAGATCGAGGCCGGCAGCGGATAGCCCTGCAGCGCGTCGATGGCGTCGAGCAGCGCGTCGAGGCCGCGGCGCTTCTTCGCCGCGCCTTGCCAGCGCGTCAGCAGGCGGGCGTAGGCGGGGACGTCGACCGGCTCGGCCTCCTTGCGCAGCTTCGCCAGCGAGCGGCGGCGGATCATGCGTAGGACGTCGGCGTCGCACCACTCGCGCTGCGTGCCGCCGGGGCGGAACTCCCCCTCGACGAGGCGGCCGCGCTCGACGTAGCGCTCCAGCGCAGCGGTGACGACGGCGACGCCGAGGCCGTAGCGTTTGGCGACGTCGTGCGGCGTGAACGGGCCGTGCGTTCGCGCGTAGCGGAGAACGAGATCGCCGAGGGGATCGGCGACGGGTTGCAGGTAGCGCTCGGGGACGCCGGCGGGGATCGGGACGCCGAGGGCGTCGCGGTATCTGCTGGCGTCCTCGACGGCGATGTAGCGGTCGGCGATTTTTATGATGCGTCGTTGTTCGATGAGGACAGGCAAGAGTGCCTGTCCTCCACGTCGCTCGACTTCGTCTTCGGTTAGGTCGCCGAGTCTTAGGAAGAGGTCGTGCAATTGGTCCGGTGTTTTGACCGGGCGGAATTGCAGGTCGTGCTCGACCTCGGCGAGCGCGCCGGCGTCGAGCAGCTCGCGGAGCTCCGGCTCGCCGAGGAGCTCGCGCAGTTGCGCCTGGTCGATGGCCAGCGCCTGCGCTCTCCGCTCCGCCAGCGGCGCGTCGCCGTCGTAGATGAAGTTCGCCACGTAGCGGAAGAGCAGCGAGCCGGCGAACGGCGACGGCTTCTCCGTGTCGGCCACGTGCACGCGGATCGTCCGCTCGCGGATCTTCCGCATCGTGGCCACGAGGGCGGGGACGTCGAACACGTCGCGCAGCACCTCGCGGTAGGCCTCGAGGATGATCGGGAACGAGCCGAAGCGCGACGCCACCTGCAGCAGGTCGTAGGCGCGCTTGCGCTGGATCCACAGCGGGGCGCGGCGGTCGGGGCGGTGCTTCGGCAAGAGGAGCGCGCGTGCCGCTGCCTCGCGGAACTTCGCGGCGAAGAGCGACGACGAGCCGAGCTGGCGGATGACCAGCGCCTCGATCTCGTCGGGGTCGGGCACGACGACGTCGGCGGGCGGCGGCGCGTCGGTCTCGGGGAAGCGGACGATGAAGCCGTCGTCGCTCCACATCGTCTCCACGTCGATGGCCATCTCGTTGCGCACCTTCGCCGTCACCGCCATCGCCCACGGCGCGTGGATGCGGCCGCCGAACGGCGTGAGGACGCAGACGCGCCAGTCGCCGAGGTCGTCGAGCACGCGCTCGACCACGATCGTGCGGTCGTCGGGGACGGCGCCCGTCGCGTCGTGCTGGTCGGCGAGGTACTGCAAGAAGTTCTTCGCCGCGAGCTCGTCGAGGTCGTGCTGCTCGACGAGCTTGCGGATCGCGGCGGCGGGCGGCATCTCGCGCGTCTCGCGCACGAGGCGGCCGATGGCCTCGCCGAACGGCACCGTGCGCTCGGCTGCGTCGGCTTTCCAGAACGGCATCTTCCCCGGCTCGCCCGGCGCGGGCGTGACGAGGACGCGGTCGTGCGTGATCTCCTCGATGCGCCACGTCGACGCGCCGAGGAGGAACGTCTCGCCGACGCGCGACTCGAAGACCATCTCTTCGTCGAGCTCGCCGACGCGCGCGCTCTGGTTCTTTTCCGCGCCGGCGAGGAAGACGCCGTAGAGGCCGCGGTCGGGGATCGTGCCGCCGCTGGTGATGGCGACTTTCTTCGCGCCGCCGCGCGCGGTGAGGACGTTCGTGGTGCGGTCCCACGTCACGCGCGGCCGGAGCTCGGCGAATTCGTCGGACGGATAGAGGCCGCTGAGCATGTCGAGGACGCCGTCGAACGCGGCGCGGCCGAGGTCCGCGTACGGCGCGGCGGCGCGGACGGCGTTGAAGAGATCGTCGGCGTGCCAGTCGTCCATCGAGACCATGGCCACGAGCTGCTGGGCGAGGACGTCGAGCGGATTCCGCGGCATGCGCGTCGGCTCGATGGCCCCCTTGTGCATCGCCTCGGTGACGGCCGCACAGGCGATGAGGTCCGAGCGGAACTTCGGAAAGATGATCCCCGCGGACGCCGCGCCGACCTGGTGCGAGGCGCGGCCGATGCGCTGCATGCCGCTGGCGATCGACGGCGGCGCCTCGATCTGCACGACGAGGTCGATGGCGCCCATGTCGATGCCGAGCTCCAGCGACGACGTGGCCACGAGCGCCGGCAGCCGGCCCGACTTGAGGTTGTCCTCGATCTCGATCCGCTGTGCGCGGGCGATGGAGCCGTGGTGCGCCTGCACGAGCGTCTCGCCGGCGAGCTCGTTGAGCGCGGCCGCGAGGCGCTCGGCCAGCCGCCGCGAGTTGACGAAGATGAGCGTCGAGCGATGCTCGCGGATCAGCTCGAGGAGGCGCGGGTGGATGGCGGGCCAGATCGATGGCCGCCCTTGCGCGGCCGGGCCGGATTCGATCTCGCGCTCGGAGAGCCTGGCCATTTCCTCGACCGGCACCTGGACCTTGAGGTCGAACGTTTTCTTCTCGCCGGTGTCGACAATGGTGACGGGTCGAGAGTGGACGACAGGCACTCTTGCCTGTCCCTCGGCCGTTTCCGCGGGGACGACAGGCAAGAGTGCCTGTCCTCCACCGAGGAACCTCGCGACCTCCTCGAGCGGCCGCTGCGTGGCCGACAACCCGATCCGCTGCGGCGGCGTGTCGGTGATCCGCGCCAGCCGCTCGAGCGACAGCGCGAGGTGCGCGCCGCGCTTGTTCGGCACGAGGGCGTGGATCTCGTCGACGATCACGGTATCGACGCCGCGCAGCACCTCGCGCGCATTCGACGTCAGCATCAGGTAGATCGATTCCGGCGTGGTGATGAGGATGTCGGCGGGATCGCGCAGGAACTTCGCGCGCTCGGACTGCGGCGTGTCGCCGGTGCGGATCCAGATCTGCGGCATCGTGAACGGCTCGGCGGCGATGTTGGCGATCCCGGCCAGCGGCGCGCGCAGGTTGCGCTCGACGTCGACGGCCAGCGCCTTGAGCGGCGAGACGTACAGCACGCGGCAGCGGCGCCCCTTCGGCGGGCGCGGCGCGAACATGAGCCGGTCGAGGCACCAGAGGAATGCGGTGAGGGTCTTGCCGCTGCCGGTGGGGGCGAAGATGAGCGTCGACTCGCCGCGGGCGATGGCCGGCCAGCCGAGGGCCTGCGCGCGCGTCGGGGCGCGGAACGAGCGCTGGAACCACTCGGAGACGGCGGGATGAAACGGCGCGAGTGCTATGCAACAATAGTAGCCGTCCCCAAACGGCCAGAGACGAAGGGAAGGGAATGCGGCTCAAGGTGCTCGGCGCGTACGGAGCGTCGGATGCGGAACACAATCTGACCGGCTACCTGATCGACGATTGGCTCGCGATCGACGCCGGCACGCTCACCTCGAAGCTCTCCCTGGCCCAGCAGTCGCGCATCCAGGCGGTCTTCATCACCCATTCCCACGCCGACCACATCCGCGACCTGCCGCACCTCATCCTCAACCGCCACAGCCAGAACGTCCCGCCGCTGACGATCTTCGCCGCCAGGGACGTGATGCAGCTCCTGCACGAGAACGTGTTCAACGGGATCGTCTGGCCCGACTTCGCCGCGCTGCCGTCGCCGCACAGCGGCAAGCCGCCGGTCGTCTACCGCGCGATGGCGCCGGGAAAGCGGGTGACGTTCGGCGACGTCTGCATGACGCCGGTGCCGGTCGACCACATGATCGCCGCGTCGGGAGTGATCGTGGAGCTGGGCGGGCAGGCCATCGTCTTCACCGGCGACACGGGGCCGACGAGCAACATCTGGAAGCGGACGAACGCGACGCCGAACGTGGTGGCGGTGGTGACGGAGGCGTCGTTCCCGAACGACCAGCAGGCGTTGGCGGACGAGTCGGCGCACCTGACGCCGCAGACGTTCGGCGACGAGCTGAAGAAGATCACGATCGACGCGCCGGTGTACGCGAGCCACCGCAAGATCCCGTTCGAGCGCGACATCGAGTCGCAGATCCGCAACCTGCGCGATCGCCGCGCACGGGTGCTGCTGGAGAAGAACTACACGCTCTGAAGGCCCAACATCAACGCGATCGACTTCTCCGTCGCCGCGTCGTAAAGCCCTTGCACCCTCCCGAAGACGCCGACCGCGTACGCTTTCCCCGCCGTGCTCTGCGCGAGCGTGCTCCACACCGGCAACGATGCCGCCGTCCCGCGCCCGAGGTACCGATCGAGCACGCTCCTGCTCGTGGCGTCGAGCGACTTCGCCTCGGCGACGAGCCACGGCAGCGGCGGCGTGTTCAGCTGCGAGAAGTGGAAGACCGCGTCGAGCTCGCTCATGCGCGGGACCGTGATGTCCTGGATCAGCAGCAGGAAGTACCGTTGCTCGTCCGGCGTCCAGCCGGCCGTGTCGAGCGCGGACGCGCGCGTGCCGCCGCGAAACGCGGTCGCCTGCGCGATGAGGCGCGCGGCGATCGTCGATGACGGCTTCGGCGAGACGTTCGACGGCAGGCCGGTGCCGTAGATCCAGTCGTCGAGCTGCAGCGCCGGGTCGCCGGGCAGCGCGGCCTCGAATTCGACGTCGTCGACCCAGCGGAACGAATGCTGGCGCACGTACCGCGCGATGGCCGCGTCGTAGGCGGCGCGGCCCATGCGGTCCTCGAGCGTCTCGAGGAGCGCCTCGCCTTTCTGATACGTGATGATCGTGAACAGCGGACGCTCGCTGCCGATGAACGTCCGGTGCAGCACGGTGAGGCGCGGCGTGGGGTGCGTGGCCAGGAACTGGTCGAGCGAGTCGCGGTCTTCGAAGAGCTCGAACCGCGCCTGCTCGGGCTGGCCCATCTCCTCCTCGATCCGCGTCGTGTAGTACGTGGCGAAGCCCTCGTTCAGCCAGAGGTCGTTCCACTCCGCGCACGTCATCGCATCGCCGAACCACGCGTGCGCCAGCTCGTGCGCCATGACGCCGTTCGGCGGCAGCACGGCCGGATGGTTGCCGGTGACGAAGTCCTGCCCGATGAAGTTCAGCTCCGGATTCTCCATCCCGCCGGTGTACTTCGGCGGGAAGACGAGGTCGTAGCGCTCGAACGGGTACGCGCCGAGGATGCGCTCGGCGGCGGGGAGCATGTCGGGGAGGAAGCGCATCTCCTCGGCGGTGTCGTCGATGAGGTTCGGCTCCGCGTAGACGCCGCTGCGCTCGCCGAGCGGGCGGAACTCGTAGTCGGCCACGGTCAGCGCGATCAGGTACGACGGGATCGAGTGCGGCATCGAGAACGCGTAGACGCCGGTCGCGTTCGCCGCCGTCGGATTGTTCGCGGCGCTCATCAGCGCCAGCTGGCCGGCGGGCGCGTGGATCGTGGCGTCGTACGTCGCGCGTGCCGACGGCGTGTCCTGCAGCGGGATCCACGAGCGGGCCATGTCGGGCTCGTTCTCGCTCCACATCGCCGGCATCGTGCCGGCGCGCGTCTGCGGCGCGGTGAGCCAGTGCAGGCCGGCCGCGGCCGGGCGGGTGTGGTAGTCGATGCGCACCGTCTGCGTCGCCGGGGCGATGTCGACGACGAGCGGCGTGCCGTTCGCCGCGGCGGTGCCGAACGTCCACGTCGTCGCCGCGCCGTCGGCCGTGACGCCGTCGACGTCGAGGCCGTTCGTGTCGACGATGAACTGCCGCGCCGCGCCGTGGTGCAGCAGCGTGTGCGTGACCGAGCCGCGGAGCACCTGCGCGTCGAAGTCGACGGTGAGATCGAGAGCGAGGTGCGTCGACTCGACCGCGCGCGGGTTCGACGCGCTGAAGACGTCGGCGAGCGGTTCTCGCGCGACCGGCGGCAGCGTGACCCGACGTTTTGCGGCGACGGAGCAGAGGAGAACGGCGGCGATGAGCAAAATCCGGCGCGTTCGCATGGCTTGACCCCCCGCGTCATCCTGAGGCGCGCAGACGCCGAAGGATCTCCGAATGCGCAGCTTGAGATCCTTCGCTTACGCTCAGGATGACGTTGCGGCTACGGCAGCACGCCCAGCTCCTTATCGACCTCCGCGGCCTCGTACACGTTGCCGTTCTTCACGATCGTCCGCACTTTCCGCACGTCGCTGATGTTCGTCGACGGGTCGCCGTCGACGATGTCGAAGTCGGCGATCTTCCCCACCGCCACGCTCCCCGTCTCCTTCTCGTGATGCATGACCGTCGCCGCGCCGAGCGTGGCGATCCGCAGCACCTCGGCAGGCGGGATCCCGGCCCGCACGTAGTTCTCGAGCTCGCGGTGCAGCGTGAAGCCGGGCAGGTCGTCGGTGCCGGCCACGATCGTGATTCCCTCGCGGTACATCACGCCGACGAGCTCCAGCATCTTGCCGAACGCGTCGCGGTATTGCTGGTCCTTCCCCTCGGGCACCGGCAGGCCGCCCGTCAGCGTGGCGCGGCGCACCTGCGGCGGCAGGCGGTCCGCGACCGCCGCGTACATCGGCGAGATCTCGCCTTTCCGTCCCACGAACATCCCTTCGAAGACGCTCACCGTCGGATCGGAGACGGTGTGGTGCTGCTTGAGAAAATCGATGAACGCGCGCGCCTCGGGCGACTCGAGATCGAGCGCCGCGGCGCGCTCGGCGACCGTGGTGAATCGCGCCGGCGTCCTCGTGTCCTTCACGTCGGGCCAGAACTGCAGCAGCAGGAAGTTGGCGTGCTGGATCTCGTCGTAGCCGGCGTTGACGGCATCCTCGGCGAGCATGAACGCGGGGATGTGGCCGCTCACGCGCAGCCCGAGCTCGTGCGCGCGCTTGGCGATGACCGGCACGAGCTCCGGCTTGACCGAGCTGTAGATCTTGATCTGCTCGTAGCCGAGCGACTTGTACTTCTCGACCCACTTCACCGCCTCCTCGGGCGTGGAGACGAGGACCTTCGTCGGCCCCGCGAACGGCCCCGGCCCGTCCATGAAGCCGGCCATGAGCACGTGCGGACCGATGGCCGTGCCGTCGTCGAACTTCCGGCGCAGGCCGTTGAGGTAGTCGATGTCGTTGGCGAGGTCGCGCACCGTCGTCACGCCGTTGGCGATGTCGAGCATCCCGTCGGCGGGGCCGAGGTGGACGTGCATGTCCCACAGGCCGGGGATCACCGTCTTGCCGGCGGCGTCGATGACCGTGGCGCCGGGCGGCATCGTGAAGGGGTTGTCCCCCGTCACGATCGCGTCGACGACGTTGCCGCGCACGACGATCGTCGTGTTCGGCGTTACTTTCAGCGTCGCCGGATCGAAGAGCCGCGCGTTCTTGACGACGAGCACGCCGCCGTTCGGCTTGTGCGTGAGGCGCTGCGCGGCCTGCGCGACCTCGGCGTCGCGCGCCTGCTCGCCGAGCTTCACGAGCTGCTCGGCCACCGGCATCCATCCATCGACGACGATCTGCGCCCACGACGAGGCGCTGGCGAAGAGCTGCCGGTTGTCGTCGAGCCACACCGGCTCCGGCATGAATCCGAGGCCGGTGATCGCGTACGCCGTGACGTGCTTCTTGCGCCCCTCGGACGTCACGGTGGTGTCGGTGAGCTTGCGGAGCGACGCCTGTCCGGCCGGCAGCAGCGGCAGCATCTGCCCCGGCGCCTTCAGCAGCGCCCGCGCCAGCATCCCGAATTCTTCCACCGCGCCGTTCATGCTGACGTAGAAGCCGCGCGTGCGCGACGAGCCCGACTCCTCGTCGTTCTTCCACGTGGCCACGCCGTCTTTCATCGTGAAGCGCTCGCTCACCGGCGACTTGAGGTAGTCGTTGCCGGTGATGGTGACGTCGACCGGGAGGCCGTCGGCGTCGAGCGCGTAGACGGCGTGCGACTTCGGCCCGCGCCCGCGGTCGTTGAACTCGAAGTCGACGACGGAGGTGTTGCCGTTCGTCGTCACGGTCATGCCGCCGGCATCGTTGGCGCCGAGCTTCATCGTGTAGTGGCGGGAGTCGGCGAGCGGCTGCGTCATGTGCGCGCAGCCGGCGGCTAAAAGGAGGAGGAGCGAAAGTCGCTGCATGGCGAGAGTATAAAATCGCCGCTCGCCATGTCTCGCCCGTTCGTGTCAGCAATCATCCACATTCTCAACGAGCTGGACTACATCGAGGAGTGCATCCGCTCGGTCGAATGGGCCGACGAGATCTACGTGATGGACTCGTTCTCGACGGACGGCAGCGTGGAGCTGATCCGCCGCAAGTTCCCCCGCGTGCGCGTCGAGCAGCGCGAATACCTCGGCGCGGCGTCGCAGAAGAACTACGCCATCGACCGCGCCGCGCACGACTGGATCTTCATCATCGACGCCGACGAGCGCGTGACTCCCAAGCTGCGCGACGAGCTGCTGCGCACGCTCGAAGGGCCGCTCGACCGCTGGGCCTACTCCGTCGGCCGCCTCAATTTCATGATGGGGAAGCCGGTGCGCTTCAGCGGCCTGCAGCGCGACCGCGTCACGCGCCTCTTCCATCGCGGCCACGCCCGCTACCCGAACAAGCGCGTGCACGCGGACCTCATCGTCCACGGCGAGACCGGGCGGCTGCGGCACAAGATGGACCACTACTACATCCGCTCGTTCGACCACATGATCGCCAAGATGACGCGCTACGCGAACTGGGCCGCCGCGCAGATGTACATCGACGGCAAGACCACGAACGTGTTCGGCGTCCTCGGCCACCCGCTCGGCAAGTTCGTCCGCGACTTCATCGTCAACCTCGGCTTCCTCGACGGCGCGCGCGGCGCGATCTCCGTCGGCATGCACGTCTATTACACGTTCTGGAAGTACGCGAAGCTGTGGGAGCTCGTGCAGCTCAAGCGGCGCGGCAAGCCGGTGCCGCTGCCGAAGTTGGATGAGGAAGAGGAGCGCTGGGAATTGCCGTGGAAGAAAAAAGCGGTTGGCGATTAGCGGTTGGCGATTAGGCCCGCCCCCCTAACCGCTAACCGCTAAGGAAGCTCTGCGCAAGAGTCATCCTGAAGCCGCGTAGACGGCGAAGGATCCCCTGCCCACATGCGCGTCTCTCGCAGAAAGGCGGGGGATTCCTCACCGTCTGCGCGGCTCGGAATGACACGGACGCCTTGTGCAGA
>Ga0070717_10000041_pt1 | contig 110187 bp, 103 predicted proteins | sample LARL113metaG_FD_71366 | JGI IMG/M metagenome (GOLD analysis project Ga0070717, IMG submission 71366) | Corn, switchgrass and miscanthus rhizosphere microbial communities from Kellogg Biological Station, Michigan, USA - LAR L11-3 metaG | ecosystem: Host-associated > Plants > Roots >...
TTCCGAGCCGCGCAGACGGTGAGGAATCCCCCGCCTTTCTGCGAGAGACGCGTATGTGGGCAGGGGATCCTTCGCCGTCTACGCGGCTTCAGGATGACACTTGCGCAGAGCTTCCTTAGCCGCCGTCGTTCGCCGTCACGCTCCCGGCCGCCTTCGCCGCTCCGGCCGAGACGAAGACGACGCAGAAAGGGATCGCGACCGACACCTGGACGCGCGCCTGGTCGTGAACGGCGACCGCCTCTATCAGCTCCTCTACGTCGGCCGCTCGGAACAGCAGCGCGGCGCCGCCGAGGTTGGGCAGATGTTCGACTCGTTCCGCATCACGGCGCCGGTGCCGACGGCGGGGCGGGCGCACTGAGACGGATGCAGCCATTGACCGAGACCGTGTAAGACGATATCTTACATTCGTGATAAAGACGACCGTCTCGTCGAAGGGTCAAATCGTCCTACCCGCCGAGCTTCGAAAGCAGGACCACATTGAGCCGGGGGAGGAGTTCATCGTGGAGCGCGTCGAGCGCGGCGAGTACCGGCTCGTGCGCAGCACACCCTTACCGAACGAGGGGGTGGTCGACTGGCTTCTCGCATGCCCGGAGAAAGGATTTTTCGTTCCTATCGAATCCGAGTCCACGGATGCGCTGTGAGATACCTGGTCGATGCGAACGTTCTTAGTGAGCCTACGAAGCCGGCCCCGTCCGTAGGTGTCGTCGAGTGGCTGAGGGATAACGAACGAGAGATCGCCGTCGATCCGATCATTCTCGGCGAGATTCGATTTGGCATTCTTCTCTTGCCGCGAGGAAAGCGCCGGGCGTGCCTCGAGCAATGGTTCAACGTCGGCGTTGCGCATCTCGTTTGCCTGCCGTGGGAAACGGAGACCGGACTTCGTTGGGCTGAGTTACTTGCCCGTCTCCGGACGTCAGGCGTTGCCATGCCGATCAAAGATAGTTTGATCGCGGCTACGGCCCTTGTTCACGATCTCGTCGTGGCCACTCGGAACCATGCGGATTTCGCGAAGGCGGGCGTCGACATCGTCGATCCTTTTACGGTGTGAGCGATGCCGCGCAAGTTGAAGGATTTTGGTGGAGCCGATGAGGATCGAACTCACGACCTCCTGAATGCCATTCAGGCGCTCTCCCAGCTGAGCTACGGCCCCACTTCAGGTTGGCGGACTGGCTAACGCCGCGGGTGCGGCAAAATTCCGGCGGCGGATGCTACCATGTCTCCGTCCAATTCAATGCGTAAACCGAACTTCGGCAAACCGCGCTCCGCGGTGCGATCGTTCTCGCTTTCCAGCCGCCTGCCGCGGCTGCAGGCGCCGCTCTCCGCGGCCAGGGTACCGGTCTCGCGGCCGCGGCCCGTCGTCGGGAAGCCGGGGCAGCCGGCCGTCGCGGCGCCGCCGGTCCAGCTGCCCAAGGATGCGTGCAGGCGTTGCGGGCACGGCATCGCCGAGCATCCCGTCCGGTACGTCTGCGACAAGTACCCGCATCCCGATCCGCTCCAGATCTGCGGCTGCGAAGCCGAGCGCGTCGACGAGCCGTGTCCGAGCTGCGGGCACAGGGCCCGCTCGCACAAGGCGCGGCATCGATGCAAGAGCGCCGACTGCCGCTGCTGGGGCTTCGACGGGGAAGCGGGCGGCGCGGCCCCGTGTTAGTCTCGCGGACATGGACGAGGGCCACGATCAGCAGGCGCTGCACCCGGCGATTCGCGGCCTGAAGACCGTCTGCCGCTGCAACAACATCAAGTACCGCACCATCGAGCGCGCCATCCGCAACGGCGCGTGCACGATCACGCAGGTCGCCGTCTGTACCACCGCGACCACCGGTCATTGCGGCGGCAGCTGCACGCCCGACGTCCAGCAGATGCTCGATGAGCTGGCCATCCAGCGCCCGCTCTCTTCGGCCGCTCCCTCGGCGAGCGCGGCGGCGTGGTGGGTTCGGAAACAATGAAAAGCGAGCTCTATCTCAAGCCGAGTTGAACCTCCTGCCGGAAGGCGGTCGCCTTCCTCGACGAGCACGGCGTCGACGTCGTCAAGCACGACCTCGCCAAGGACCCGCCGCCGCGCGCGCTCCTCGAGGAGCTCATCGACGAGAGCCGTCTCGTCGACTTCGTCAACACCCGCAGCCCGGCGTACAAGGAGCGCGGCCTCGACGTGACCAAGATGACCAAGCGCCAGGCCATCGACCTGATGATGGAGGAGCCGAACCTCATCCTCCGGCCGATCCTGCTGCGCGGCGGGCGCGCCGTCTTCGGCTTCGACGCCGACGCGTACGAAGAGCTGGCCGGGAAATGATTCCGCCGGTCGGCTTCGCCATCGCGGCGCTGACCGTGATGCTCTGGATCCTCTGGAGCGACTCCGTCCGCGCGCGCCGCGCCTCGCAGGCCCTCTACGCCGTCCGCGTCGCCCTCTACCTCGTCGTCAGCGGCATCCTCATCCTCAATCGCATCCGCTACCCGCGGTACTTCTCCGGCGGCGCCACCGTCGCGGTCGTTCTGGCCATCCTCGTCGGCCTCTTCGGGGCCTTCTGGTTCGGCCGGCGGCTGGTGCGGCGCGGGTGACGATCATTACGTACGGGCGTGACGCTTATGGTTGACTGCGGAAAAATTGAGAAACCTATAGACAGCACTACGGAGTTGGTGTAATCTACTGCACAGGGGGTTCCGGTGGTTGGCGCCTCTTCCGAGCGGGAACTGGATCGAAATGAACGGATGAGTCTTCGGGCCTGCGATCTCTCTCTCACGACCGACGACACTCACCACAAGGCTAGCCTCTAGGCCTTGTCATGCTGCCGCCGCCGGACCCCTTCTTCTGGCACCTCGAAGTAGCAACTTGAAATAACCAACGGTGCCGAAGACCTCTTACTCCCACCGATGAAACGCCTCGCAGTCCTGCTCCTCCTCGCCGCCATGCCGGCGGGCGCCGCCACATTCCTCGTTCCCGACGACGCCGCGCTGGTCGGCGCGTCGACGGCGATCGTCGTGGCGACGGCGGGGGAGTCGCGCGGCCGTTTCGCGCCGGGCGGCTGGATCGAGACGGTGACGACGCTGCACGTCGACGAGGTCGTGAAGGGCGCGATCGCCTCCGGCGACATCGACGTCGTCGAGCTCGGCGGCGTTGCCGGCACCGTCGGCTACGCCGTTGCCGGCGCCCCGCGCTACGCCGAGGGGGAGCGCGTCCTGCTCTTCCTCGAGACCAACGACCGCGGCGAGTGGGTGGCGAAGAACATGGCCGTCGGCAAGTTCTCGTTCCGGCGCGACGACGCCGGGCGGCGCCTCCTCCTCCGCGACGACGTTGCCGGATGGGACTACGACGGCACGCCGCACCGCGAGCCGCTGCGCGCCGAGCAGCCGTTCCTCGACTACGTGCGCGCCACGGCGCGCGGCGAGAAGGGCGGCGCCGACTACCTCGTCGCCGAGGCGAAGGTCGCCGCGGACAGCGTCAACGCCACGGCCGCCGCGGCGTCGAGCTACTGCCTCCAGTACAACGGCCGCGGCATCCGCTGGGCCACGTTCCCGAGCGGCGTCGTCTTCCTCAGCCACGGCAGCCAGCCCGGCGCGTTGAACGGCGGTCTCACGGCGATCCAGCGCGGCCTCGCGGCGTGGACCAACGATCCGAACTCCAACGTCAGCTACAGCTATGGCGGCACGACGCCGATCGCGCAGACCGGCTTCAACGGCGGCAGCTCCGACGGCGTGAACACGATTCAGTTCAACGATCCGGCGAACGAGATCCCCGGCGCGTTCACCGGCGCGGGCGGCGACACGCTCGCCATCGGCGGCGCGTGGTATTCGACGGCGGGCTCCGGCGCGACGCACACGTACAACGGCGAGACGTTCTACACGATCGTCGAGGCCGACCTCGTCGTGCAGAACGGCATCAGCGGCGTGGGCCTCACGGGCAACGGCTTCGACCACGTCCTCACGCACGAGCTCGGCCACACCCTCGGACTGCGCCACTCCGACCAGCCGCCGGCCGGCGGCACGTCGACGACCCTGGCGATCATGAACTCGAGCGTCGCCTTCAACAGCGATCCGTACGGCTCGAACCTGCAGTCGTGGGACCGCGAAGCCATCGACGCGGTTTACGCCAGCGGCGCGGCCGCCGGTCCGCCGCCGACGCCGGGCCCAGGGCCGACGCCGCAGCCGCCGTCGTGCACGCCGCCATCAATCACCGCGCAGCCGGTGTCGGCGCCGCTCATCACGGCCGAGGTGACGCTGGGCATCAGCGCGAGCGGCGACGCGCCGCTGCAATATCAGTGGTACGCGGGCGCGAAGGGGAACACCACGAATCCGGTCGGCGGCGCGACGCAGCCGTCGATGAGCATCACGCCGCGCGTGACGACGACGTATTGGGCGCGCGTGACGAACGCGTGCGGCACGGCCGACAGCGACACCGCGACGATCACGGTGAACGGCTGCCCGGCGGTGTCGATCGCGTCGCTGACGTCGAGCGCCTCGGCGGTGCTGCAGGGCGTGCCGGTCACGTTCACCGTCAGCGCCAGCGGCGGCACGCTGTCGTATCAATGGTTCTCCGGCTCCGCGCCGCTGGCGGGGGAGACGGCGGCGGCGCTCACGGTGCGGCCGGCGATCACGTCGACCTACTTCGTGCGCGTGACGAACTCCTGCGGCGCGACGCTCGACAGCGACGCCATCACCATCGCGGTGTCGCCCTGCGACGCGCCGGCGATCCTCGTGCAGCCGTCCGGCGGCGACGTCCTGAGCGGTACGAGCGGCGTGCTCGCCGTGATCGACAGCGGCTCCGCGCCGCTGCGCTATCAATGGTACGAGGGGCCGCGCGGCGACGTGTCGCGCCCGGTGCCGACGGCGAGCCTCGCGTCGATGACGACGCCGGCGCTGCTGAGCGGCGCGACGACGTACTGGCTGCGCATCACGAACGACTGCGGCTCGGTCGACAGCGACGCGGTGACGATGACGGTGGTGAATTCGTGCGCGGCGCCGGTGATCGTGAGCCAGCCCGCCGAGGTGGACGCGAGCGCGGGGACGAGCGCGCGCGCGACGATCGCGGCGACGGGCGCGTCGCTGTCGTACCAGTGGTACCAAGGCCCGCTGCTCGACTTCACGAAGCCTGTCGGCCGCAGCTCGCCGACGCTCATCACCGCCCCGATCACCGCGCCGACGCAGTTCTGGGTGCGCGTGGCCTCGGCGTGCGGCACGACGAGCAGCGCGACGATCAACGTCGTGCCGGAGACCGCGGCGCGGCGGCGGCCATCGAAGCCTTGACGAAGGCATAACATGCGCGCCGCATGTCGCTCCTCCTCTACGCGCTCACCGCGCTGCTGCTGCTGTTCCTCGCGGCGCGCGCGGTAACGCCGCTGTCCCGCGGCGCGGCGCTCGTCCTTTTCCTCCTGCCATTCTGCTTCGTCGGCCGGGCGCTGCTGACCGACAACGTCTACGCTCCCGTCGATCTCCCATACGTCACCGAGCCGCTCAAGGGCATGCGCGTGCCGCTGGGCATGCCGGAGATCCACAACGGCGTCATCTCCGACCTCTACGCGCAGATGATCCCGTGGCGCAAGGCCGTGCAGTACGCGTACGGCCACGGCCAGTGGCCGCTCTGGAATCCGTTCATCCTCTCCGGCTCCGTCCTCGCCGCGTCGGCGCAGCCGGCCGCGTACTCGCCGTTCACGCTCATCGCGCTGCTGCTGCCGGTCGCCAAGGGCCTCACGTTCTCCGCCGCGCTCACATTTTTTCTGGCCGGCCTCGGCGCGTTTCTCTTCGCGCGCGAGCTCGGATGCCGCGAGAGCGTCGCCCTCTTCGCCGCGGGCGGCTTCATGTACGTCAAGGCGCTGGCGTTCTTTCTCCTTTGGGCCATCGGCGGCGCGTGGGCGCTCTTCCCGCTGGTGCTGCTCGCCACGCGGCGCTGCGTCCGCGCGCCGTCGCTGCGCTCCGCGTCATTTCTCTGCGCGGTGCTCGTCCTCGAAGTCCTGGCCGGCCATCCTGAGACCTTGCTCCACATCATCTTCGTGGGCGGCATCTACGGCGTCGTCGAGCTCGTGCGCGTGCGCCGCGACGCCGGCCGCGCCATCGCCGCCGCGGCCGGCGCAGGCGTCGTGGCCCTCGGCCTGACGGCGATCTACATCCTTCCGATTCTCGAAGCCGCGCCGCAGACCGCGGAGCACGCGTTCCGCGTCGAGGTGTGGTCGAAGCAGACGCACGCGGCGACGGGGCAGGAGGCGGTGGCGCGGATGCTCACCGACGTCTTCGCCTACCTGCACGGCCACCGCTGGCAATGGGGCGACGTGAGGAACTTCCCGCTCGACACCGCCGCGCCGGACAGCATCGTCCTGGCGATGGCGATCTTCGCGCTGTGGCGCGTCCGCAGCGCCGACAGCTGGTTCCTCGGCGGCCTGGCGCTCTTCGGCATCCTGGCCCGCGCGGGATGGAAGCCGCTGTCGGACTTGATCCAGAAGCTGCCGATGTTCGACATCACCATCAACGAGCGCTTCTCCTTCGCCGCCGCGTTCGCGCTGGTGATGCTCGCCGCGCTCGGCCTCGAATGGGCCGTGGAGCGCCGCGACCGCGCCCTCGGCTACACGCTGGCTGCCGCGCTCTTCGCCTACGTCGCCGGGCAGGCGCTGCTCCTGCGCTCCGGCATCGTCTCGCCGAACATCCTCGACTGGGGCCGCTACGCGTACTTTGGCGAGATCGGCTGCCTCGCGCTCGCCGCGCTCATCGCCGTGCTGCGCCCGCCACCGCGCGCGCTCGTGCCGCTCCTTATCGGCGCGCTGCTGCTGCAGCACGTCTGCGAGGAGGGCGACATCTATCCGACGCTTCCCGCGCGCGCCGCCTATCCGCCGGTGCCGATGTTCAAGGCCATCGATCGGACGAAGGGGCCGTTCCGCGTCGTCGCGCACGCGCACGGCTTCATCCCCGGGACGAGCGCGCTCTACGAGCTCGAGGACGTGCGCGGCTACGAGGCGCTGACGTTCGCGCGCTACATCGAGACATACCGCCTCTGGTGCGTGGCGCAGTCGGTCTGGTTCAACCGCATCGACGAGTTCAAGCCGTTCCTTTCGTTCCTCAACGTCCGCTACTCGGTGGCCGGCGACGCGCCGGTGCCACCGGGCTGGCACCTCGCGGCGAAGCAGCGCGGCACGCAGCTGTTCGAGAACGACCACGTGATCGAGCGCGCCTTCCTGCCGCGGCGCGTGCGCGTGGGGGTGCCGGAAGGAGACGCGCTGAACGAGATGGCCGACGCGACGGACTTCCGCGACGTGGCCTGGATCGAGGCGCCGCTGCCGCGCCAGGAGTTCGCCAACGGCACGGGCCGCTTGCGCATCGAGCGCGCCGGCGCCGGCTTCGACATCGACGCGGACATGGAGACGAACGGCTGGATGGTGATCTCGGAGCCGGCCTGGAAGGGATGGCGCGCCTACATCGACGGCCGGCGGATGCAGATGTTCTTCGCGAACGAGGCGTTCCTCGGACTGCACGTCCCGGCCGGCCACCACGCCGTGCGGCTAATCTATTTGCCCGACGGCTTCGTGCGCGGGCGGGCCATTACGGTTGTAACGATCATTTTTGTGATCGGCATTACGTTGCGGAAGAGGCTCTCCCGTATATTGGTTCCCCAAGCAATCCAAGGGAGATCCTGATCGTGCGGAAGAGCTCGTTTTACGTCGTTTTGTGTGCGCTCGTGCTGTTCGCGGCGAACGCGTTTGCCGTCGTTTACATCGTGCCGCCTGATCGCGAGTTGGCCAAGCGCGCCGATGCCATCGTCATCGCCACGGCCGGCGAGTCGCACGCCGAGCTCACGGCGCGAGGAGGCATCGTTACCGTCGCGCAACTGAGCGTCGAGACTGTGCTGAAAGGAAGCGTCGACGCACCGATCCGGCTCGTCGAGCCGGGAGGAGTCCTCAGCGAGAACGCCACGGTCGTCCCCGGCTCGCCGCGCTATGAGGAGGGGAAGCGCTACCTCGTTTTTCTCCACATTAACGGCGATGGCGAGTGGGAGACCTGGGGTTTCCAACTGGGCCAGTTCGAGCTCGGAACCGACTTGCGTGGACGCGAGCTCGCGGTACGCACCGGTGACCGGATCTTCGGATTGAATGAGGCCGATGGATCGCCGTACACCGAGGGCTATCGCGATCTCCCGCTGTTCCTGTCGTACATCCGGGGCATCTCCGCCAGCGCGAACTACGTCATCGCTCCCTCCGACGTCCTCCTCGGCACGTTCCTGGAGCGTGCGCGGCCAACCGCATTCGTGCCGGTCGCGAACTTCACGCGGCCTGACTACATGATGACGGGCAACTACCGCTGGCAGAACGGCGGGACGGCGACGTGGGGCTACTGCTGCCCCGGCAATTACCCGACATCGTTCGGTACGAACCCGATCAATGCCTCCGGCGCCGCAGGCTCGGCGTCGACGAACTGGAATCTCGGGACGACGTCGGTGCGCTACTCGCTGAGCGGCGAGACGGCCGGAAAGACCGGCGGCCTGCACCGCGCCGACGGAGCAAACACGATTCTCTTCAACGATCCGAACAACGAGCTTCCGGGAGGCGGAGTCGTTGCGATCGGCGGAATCACGAATTCGGGCAGCACTTACCCGTTGTCGGACGGCACTTTCAACAGCACGACCGAGGCCGATGTCGTCGTCGGCAAGAACGCGAGCATGCCGACGTTCGTCAACCAGCAGCTCTTCGTCGCCATATTGACGCATGAGCTCGGACACACCCTCGGCTTCCGCCACTCCGATCAAGACGCCTCGAACACCAGCGCGTGCGTGTCACCGTCGCCCTGCGCGAGCCCCGGTTCGGCGCTCATGGCTCACATCGTCCAGTCGCCCGCGCTCAGTCTGCAGCAGTGGGATCAGGACGCCGTGAATACCGTCTACGGCAACGGCCCGGCGTGCACCGCTCCCTCCATCTCGACGCAGCCGCAGAACCAAACTATCACCTCCGGCCAGCAGGCGAACCTCAGCGTCCTCGCGGCCGGCACCGGGCCGCTTGGCTACCTCTGGTACACCGGCACGCCGCCGACCGGGCCCATTGCGCCGGGGCCGAACAACACTAGCGCGACGTACAATCCCGCGCCGACGTCGACGACGACGTATTGGGTGCGCGTGACGAACTCCTGCGGCACGATCGACAGCGCCGTCGCCACCGTCACCGTCAACGCGGCGACGTGCACGCCGCCGGCGATCACCACGCAGCCGGTCGGCAGCACCATCACCGCCGGACAATTCGCGAACCTCAGCGTCGGGGCGAGCGGCACCACGCCGCTCACGTTCGACTGGTACGTCGGCAATCCGCCGAACACCGCAAGCCCGGCCGGCAGCGGGCAGTCGATCAACGTCAATCCGACGTCGACGACGACGTACTGGGTGCGCGTTTCGAACTCCTGCGGCACGGCCGACAGTCGCCCCGCCACCGTCACGGTGAATGCGGCCACCTGCACGCCGCCCGTCGTCGTCAACGATCCGCCGGACCAGCAGATCACGAGCGGGAATCCGGCCACGCTCTTCGTCGGCTACACCGGGAGCACGGCCACCGTGACGTGGTATCGCGGCGTGCAGAACGACACGAGCAATCCGGTCGGCACCGGGCAGTCGATCACCACCGGGCCGCTGACCTCGTCGACGCAGTTCTGGGCGCTGCTGGTGAACAACTGTGGCACGGCAAAGTCGCGCACCGTCACGGTCAACGTGCTCGTCGCCTGCGTGCCGCCGGCGATCACGCAAGTCGACGTGAACCCGAAGAACGTCGCGCCGGGCGGCGTCGTCACGCTGACGGCGCAGGCGACCGGCACCGGCCTGCAGTTCCAGTGGTACCGCGGCACGTCGCCCGACACCAGCAACCCCGTGGCGGGCGCGAACACGGCCGTGGCTACGGACACGCCGCAGGGCTCGGCGAGCTACTTCGTCCGCGTCTCGAACGCGTGCGGCACGAAGGACAGCGACCCGGTGCGCGTCGTCGTCGGCGCCGCCTGCACGCCGCCGTCGATCACGAAGATCACCGACGACACGACGATCAGCTCGAACACGACGGTCACGCTCACCGTCGCGGCCACCGGCGACGCCGTGCTGCACTATCAGTGGTTCCGCGGCGCATCGGGCGACGAGAGCAATCCGGTCGGCACCGACAACGCGTCGTTCACCCCGCCGGCGCTCTTCGCCGACGCACAGTTCTGGGTGAAGGTGTCGAACGCCTGCGCGCCGCCGGCGAACAGCAGAGCGGTGAAGATCACGGTGATCCCGGCGCGGCACAGGGCGGCGAGAAGGTAAGGGAACAGGGAACAGGCGACAGATGACAGGTGTACAACCTGTTCCCCGTCACCTGTTCCCCGTGACCTACATCTACATCGTCGCCAACCTCTTCTCCAGCGACCCGATCATCCGCTCGCTGACCTGTCCTGACGGCAGCGACTTCGCGTACGCGATGGCGTCGCGCATCGTCTGCTTCGCGGCGTCCTTGTCGCCCCTGGCCAGCAGCGTGTCGGCGCGGCCGCGGAGGATGCCGATCTTCCGCGGTCCGTACGCGAGCTTCGCGGCGCGGTCGTACGCGGCCAGCGACTCGTCGTACTTCTTCATCAGCCGGTAGATCGTGCCGAGGCGCGCGGGCGGGTTGTAGTCGCGCGGGAGATCGCGTTCCGACTGCTGCAGCATCGGCACCGCTTTCTCCGGCGTCCCGAGCTCCATGTACGCGCTCATGCGATGCGAGTCGTACACGGCGCGCTGCTCCGGCGTCTTCGCCTTCGCCGCCTCGTGTTCGAGGAACGCCGCCCACTGCTCAGCCACCCGATGCGCGCCCGCGTCGTCCTTCTGTGCCTTGCGCGCCTCGAGCAGCGCTTCGTAGAGGCCGGAGCGGTCGTCGCCCGACATATCGATTTTCGGATCGTCGAGCGCCGCGCGCGTGGCCTTCTCCAGGTCGGCGATGTACGCGGCGCGCTGCTTGTTCTCCGCCGGCAGGTCGGCCGCGCACGACACGCCGTACGCGGCGACGTTCGCGCCCGACAGCGTGCCGCGCAGGCGCGGGTAGAGCTCCATCGCCCGCGACGCGCAGCGCTCCTGCTGCTGCGTCAGCGTCAACGCCATCAGCAGCCCCTCGGCCGCGCGTCCGTACGGGCGCCAACCCTTCGGCGCCTCGTTCAGCGCCTTGTCGTACTCCGTCGCCGCTTCCTGATTCTTCCCGTCGCTGGCGAGGCGGTCGGCGCGCTCCAGCGCGTCGTCCGACGGCGTCTTCGTCTTGCTCTGCGCCTGATCGAGCAGCTTCGAGAGCTGCCCCACCGTCGCGCCGCCGGCGTAGCGGAGCGACACGCGCTCCTTCGCCGGATCGATCACCAGCAGCGTCGGCCAGACGTTGATCGGGTACTTCTTCAGGAAGTCAGCGTTCTTCGCATTCTCGGTGTCGACGGAAAGCCAGACGAACCGTCCGGCGTACCGCTCGAGCGCCTTGTCGGTGAAGACGAAGGCGCGCATCGAGCGGCAGGTGTGTCACCACGGGGCCCACGCGTCGACGAAGAGCGGAAGGTGCTTCGTCTGGGCGCGGGCGACCGCCTTCCCGTAGTCGTTCTCGATGAATGGCAAGACCTCGGCCGCGCGCAGCAGCGGCGCGACGGCGAGGAGCGCGAGGATGAGTGTGAGTTTTCGCATATCGCCTCGATGTTACTTCAGGCTCTTCAATACCTGGTCACGGTACTGCTTCGCTTTCTGCAACGCCGCTGCCTCGTCAACGGTGAACAGCTTCCGGTCGCGCATGAGCACGCGGCCGTCGACGATCGTCATCACCACCGACGAGCCCGACGCGGCGTAGACGATGGCGGACTCGACGGCGTAGACCGGCTGGACCTTCGCCTGCTGGAGATCGATGACGACGACGTCGGCGCGCTTGCCGCGCTCGAGCGTGCCGATCTTCGTCTCCATGCCGAGGATGCGCGCGCCGCCGATCGTGGCCATCTCCAGGACGTCGCGCGCGCTGAGCGCCCTCGGATCGCCCTTCGACACCTTCTGCAGCCGCGCCGCGCTGGCCATCTCCTCGACCATGTCGAGGTTGTTGTTCGAGCCCGCCGGACCGTCCGTGCCGAGGCCGACGTTCATCCCGGCGCGGCGCATGTCGACGACCGGCGCGACGCCGGAGGCGAGCATCATGTTGCTCTCCGGACAATGCGCGACGCCGGTGCCGCGCTGCGCAAACGTCTTGATCTCGTCGGGCGTGAGCCAGACGCCGTGCGCGGCGACGACGTCGCGTCCGAGGAAGCCGATGGAGTCGAGGTAGACGCCGGGCGTCATGCCGTTGTGCTTCTCGCCGACCTGGCGCAGCTCGTCCTTCGTCTCGGAAACGTGGATGAGGATCGGCGCGTGAAGCTCGGTGGCCAGCGCGCGCACCTGCCGGAGGTGCTCCTCGGAGACGGTGAACGGCGCGTGCGGCGCGAGCGCCGGCGTGATGAGCCGGTCGCCCTGCCAGCGCTTGACGAACTTGCGGACGTACGCGACGGCGTCGGCCCACGTCTTGTTGTCGGCGACGGGGAAGTCGATCATCGTCTCGCCCACGACGGCGCGCAACCCGGCTTTCTTCGCCTCGGCGGCGATGTCGCTTTCGAAGTAGTACATGTCGGTGAAGGTGGTGGTGCCGGAGCGGATCATCTCCGCCGCCGCGAGGCGCGTCCCCCACCGCACGAAGTCGGGCGAGACGTTCCTGGCCTCGGCCGGAAAAATGAAGTGCGTGAGCCAGTCCATGAGATCGCGGTCGTCGGCGATGCCGCGGAAGAGCGTCATCGGCACGTGCGTGTGCGTGTTGACGAAGCCGGGGAGGACGGCGTTCCCGTTCGCGCGGATGGTCTCTTTGCCGGCGAATCGACTGGCGATGTCCGCCCGCTTGCCGACGCCGACGATGACGCCTTTGTCGATGGCGACCGCGCCGTCGTCGATGTTCGGCCCGGCCATCGTGAGGACAGTGCCGCCGCTGATGACGAGGTCGATTTTTTTCGGAGCGGCGAGGGCGAGGGGAGCGAGGACGAACAGGAGCGCGGCGAAGATTCTGCGCATGGGAGGGGCGAGGTTACTACAACGCCCAGCGGAGCGCCGCCGTCTCGGCGGCCGGAGAGGCGGCGTCCCGCCGCCTCTCGCGAGCGCAGGCGAGACGCCTGCGCGCCGGCCGGCGAGGACGCCGGCGCTCCACTCAGCGTTCTCTCCGCGCCAACTCCTCCTCCACGTCGCTCCAAGCCACGCCCTCATTCACCATCAACACCTCGAGGTGATAGACCAGATCCGCGATCTCCGACACCAATCGCTCGCGCGTCTCGTGCGACGCGGCGATGACGACCTCCGTCGCCTCCTCGTTCACCTTCTTCAGGATCTTGTTGCGGCCGGCGTTGAACAGCGACGCCGAATACGAGCCCTCGGGGCGTTCGACAAAGCGCGATTGCAGCGTGGCGTAGAGCTTGTCGATCGTCCGCGGCGGCACGTCCGCGAAGCACGAGCGCGCGCCGGTGTGGCAGGCCGGGCCGGCGGGAATCACCGAGACCACGAGCGCGTCGCCGTCGCAGTCGGGCGCAATGTGCACGACGCGCTGCGTGTTCCCCGATGTCGCCCCCTTGTGCCACAGCTCCTGGCGCGAGCGCGACCAGAACCATGTCTCGCCCGACTCCTCGGTCCGCCGCAGCGACTTCTCGTTCATGTACGCCAGCGTCAGCACCTCGCCCGTGCGGGCGTCGCGCACGATCGCCGGGATCAGACCGTCGTTGAAAGTCACATTCATCGCAGCTCCCTTAGCGGTTAGCGGTTAGCGATTGGCGATTAGGCCGCCCACCCCAACCGCTAATCGCCAACCGCTACTTCATCGCCGCACCGGAATCCCTTCGCCTTCCAGATAGTCCTTCACTTCGCCGATCGACAGCCGCCGGCCGTGGAACAGCGACGCCGCCAGCACCGCGCGCGCGCCGCCCGCCTCGATGGCCTCGAGGAAGTCGGCGAGCTTCCCCGCGCCGCCGGACGCGATCACGCCGATTTTCAAAACGCTCGACACCGCGCGCAGCAGCTCGACGTCGTAGCCGAGGTTCGTGCCGTCGCGGTCGACCGAGGTGAGGAGGATCTCGCCGGCCCCGAGCTCCTCGGCGCGCCTGCACCACTCGACCGCGTCGAGGCCGCTCCCTTCCTTGCCGCTGCGGACGATCGCTTCGAAGCGCCCGTCGACGCGCTTCGCATCGCATGACAGCACCACCGCCTGCACCCCGAACTCCGCCGCGCAGCGCGCCAGCAGCGACGGATCGCGGATTGCCGCGGTGTTGATGCCGACGCGGTCGGCGCCGGCGCGGAGCAGGGCGCGGAAGTCCTCGATGCTGCGCACGCCGCCGCCGACAGTGAGCGGGATGAAGAGCGCCTCGGCCACGCGATGCACGGTGTCGAGCGCGGTCTTCCGCCCAGCGTCCGTCGCCGAGATGTCGAGGATCACGAGCTCGTCCGCCCCTTCGGCCTCGTAACGCATCGCGCAGTCGACCGGGTCGCCGGCGTCGCGGATGTTCGTGAAGCTCACGCCCTTGACCACGCGGCCGTCGCGCACGTCGAGGCACGGCACGATTCGCTCCGGAATCGCGTTCGGCACGGCCACGCGCGCGCGCGCCTCGCGCAGGTCGATGCGCCGCTCCAGCAGCGCCTTTCCAATCACGCAGTCGACGCCGATGCGCGCCAGCGAGACGACGTCGGAGAGCGTCGAGACGCCGCCCGAGGCGATGATGCGAAGGCCAGGGGGCAGGGCGCTGGGCGCAGGGCGCAGGCGGTGTTCTCGCGACGACCCCACCTGCGCCCCGCCCCCTGCGCCCTGCCCCCTCTTCATCAGCGCCCGATACAAATCGAACGACGGCCCGCGCAGCGCCCCGTCTTTGCGGATGTCGGTGACGAGCGCCTCTTTGATGCCGAGCGCCTCGACGCGCGCCAGCACCTCGGCGAGCGACGCGCGCGCGTCGCGCTCCCACCCGGCCACGCGCACGACGCCGTCGCGGACGTCGACCGCGGCGATGACGCGCTCCGCGCCGACGGCGTCGACGATCGCGCGCAAGACCTCAGGCGCATCGGCGGCGACCGTGCCGACGACCACTTTTTGTGCACCCGCGTCGAGCCATGCGCGCGCGTCGACAACAGACCGGATCCCGCCGCCGACCTGCACGCGCAGATCGCGCCGCGCCAGCCGCCGCACGACATCGACCTCGGCCGGCTTGCCGCGGCGCGACCCCTCGAGGTCGACGACGTGCAGCCGCGACCCGCGTGGGACGTCGAGCGCGTCGAGCACCGCCTCCGGATCGCCGTACTTCGTGATCAGCGTGAAGTCGCCGTGCTGCAGGCGGACGGCGCTCCCCTGCAGCAAGTCGAGCGACGGGATCACGTCCATGCCACGAAGTTCCTCAGGACCTGCAGGCCGGCCGCCGACGATTTCTCGGGATGGAACTGCACGCCGAAGACGCGGCCGTTCTGCACCGCCGCGACGAAGGGGCCGCCGTAGTCGGCGCGCGCGACGGCGTGCGGCGAGTCGAGGGCGGCGTAGGAGTTGACGAAGTAGTACGACGCCTCCGGCAACAGCGTCGACGTCACCTTGTTCCAGCCGATCTGCGGAACGGGGAGCGGCCCCTCGAATTTGCGGATCTCGCCGCGCACGAGGCCGAGGCCGCGCGTCGTGCCCATCTCGTGCGAGACGTCGAAGAGGAGTTGATGGCCGACGCAGATGCCGAGCAGCGCGGCGCCGTCGTGCACGGCGCGCTTGATCGCGGTGTCGATGGCGTTCTCTTCGAGCCAGCGCATGGCCGCGATGAACGAGCCGACGCCGGGAAGGACGAGCTTCGGCGCGTTAGCGATGATCTCGGGGTCGCGTGTCACGCGCAGATCCGCGCCGGCGGCGCGCAACGCGCGGGCGATGTTCGCGACGTTCGCGACCGGCGAGTCAATGAGAGTTACGGTCATAGGTGTTAAGTGTTAGGTGTTCGTTCGTAAGACCTAAGAACCCAAGACGTGACACCTAAATCACTCCCTTGGTCGAAGGGATATCGGAGCCAACGATCGCTTTCGCTTCACGAAGCGCAATCGCAAAGGCCTTGAAAATCGATTCCGCGGCGTGGTGCCCGTTGCGGCCGCGGATCAGATCGACGTGGACGTTGCAGGCGCACTTGTTCGCGAACGACTTGAAGAACTCCTCGACCAGCGCGAAGGGAAAATCCTTGTGAATGAGGAGCATCTCGCGGTCGATCGGCACCTCGAAGACGAGGAACGGGCGGCCGGCGAAGTCGACGACGACGCGCGCCAGCGCCTCGTCGAGCGGCACGTAGGCGTGGCCGAAGCGGCGGATGCCGTGCTTGTCGCCGAGGGCTTTGGCGAAGGCCTCGCCGAGGACGAGGGCCGTGTCCTCGACCGTGTGGTGATAGTCGATGTGCGTGTCGCCGGTGGCCACGACGTCGAGGTCGACCTTGCCGTGGCGGGCGATCACGTCGAGCATATGCGAGAGGAACCCGATCGGCGTCTCGATGCGCGAGCGCGTGCCGTCGCCGTCGAGGTTCAGCGTGACGGCGACGTTCGTCTCCTTCGTGGCGCGCGTAACGGTGGCGGTGCGGCTCATACGCTCTCCTGCAGCGCCGCGAGCATGCGGTCGTTTTGCTCCGGCGATCCGATCGAAATGCGAAGACAGTTGGCGAGGCGCGGGTAGGCGGAGACGTCGCGCACGAGGATGCCGCGCGCGAAGAGCGCCTCGAAGATCTCCTTGCTGCTGCGCTCCGCGCGGAACGTGACGAAGTTCGCCCTCGTCGGGAAAAGCGTGATGCGCGGGATTTTCCGCATCGCGCGCACCACCCGTTCGCGTTCGCTGACGATGCGCTGCACGTTCGCGTCGCGCAGGGCACGATGTTCGAGGGCGATCGTCGCCGCGATCTCGCTGATGGCGTTGAGCGAGTAGGGGAGCTTGACCTTGCGGATCTCGCGCGCGTTCTCGGCGGTCGACGCGACCCAGCCGACGCGCAGCGCCGCCAGGCCCCACGCTTTCGAAAACGTCGAGAAGGTGACGAGGCGCGGATGGAGTGTCATTCCGAGCGCCGCAGAGCGCGAGGAATCCCCCGCGGCAGGGGATCCCTCGCTGCGCTCGGGATGACACTCGTCAAAATCGCCGTACGCCCGATCAAAAAGCACCATCGCCCCGCTATCGATCAGCCTCTGCAATCCTCCCTCGGCCAGCACGCCGCCGGTCGGATTATTCGGCGAGCAGACGATGACGACGGCGTTCTCGTTCGCGTGAGCCAGAATCTCCTCGAGCGGCAAGAGGCCCGAGTCCGGCTCGAACTCGATCGGGATCGGCAGCCCGCCGGCGATCGTGACGAGCTTCTCGTAGAGCGTGAACGTCGGCCGCGGAAAGATCACCGGCGTCCCCGGCCCGACGAACGCGCCGATCGTCGCCGCCAGCAGCTCGTTCGAGCCGTTGCCGACGTGGATATTCTCCGCCGCCAGCCCGTACGCCTTCGCCAACGCGTTGCGCAGGCCGCTCGACTCGAAGTCGGGGTAGATGTTCCACGGACGTTCCACGGCGCGGGAGAGCACCTGCTCCTTCAGCGCGCGCGGCCAGTCGTATGGCGACTCGTTCTGATTGAGCTTGATCTCCGCCTCGCGTAGCTCGAGCGTGTAGGCGGTCATGGCCGCTACGACGCTGCGAGACATGCGTCCCTCCTCGCGGCCATCGACTTCGCGTGATCCGGCAGCCCTTCGAACTCGGCGATGCGCTCGCCGAGCGGCGCGATGGCGGCGAGCTCCGCGGCGCTCAGCGACACGACGTTCGAGCGCTTGACGAAGTCGTACACGCCAAGTGGGGAAAAGAAGCGCGCGCTCCCCGCGGTCGGCAGCACGTGGTTCGAGCCGACGACGTAGTCGCCGGCGGCCGGCGGCGAGGAGGCGCCGCAGTAGATCGCCGCGCAGTTCTGCGCCTTCTCGGCGATCGCCTCGGCGTCGCGCGCGTGAATCGACAGGTGCTCCGGCGCGATGGTGTCCGCGATCGCGACGGCCTCATCGATCGAGTCGACGACGAAGGCAATGGCGCGCTCCGGCATCTGCTCCGCCAGCGCGCGCGACGTCGTCAGCAGGATGACCTCGGAGTCCGGCCCGTGCTCGGCCTGCGCCATCAAATCGGCGATGACGAGCGCGGCGTCGGCCGACTCGTCCGCGATGACGATCAGCTCCGTCGGCCCCGCGGTCATGTCGATGCCGACCTCGCCGATGAGCCGCGTCTTCGCCGCGGTGACGTAGGCGTTGCCGGGGCCGACGAGCTTGTCGACGCGCGCCAGCGACTCGGTGCCGAGCGCCGCCGCCGCCACGCCCGCCGCGCCGCCGCAGCGGTAGATCTCGCGGATGCCGAGGCGATTGCAGACGTAGTGGAGCTCGTCGCGCTCCGCCGCGGCCGGCGTCGTGATGCAGACGATCTCCGCCACGCCGGCGATGCGCGCCGGCACCGCGGTCATCATCAGCGTCGAGATGTAGACCGCGCGCCCGCCCGGCACGTAGCAGCCGGCGCGGCGCAGCGGCCGCACGCGATGTTTGACCGAATTCCACTGATACGACTGCGGCAACTGCGGCCGGTGGAAGGCCTCGATGCGCGCGAGGGCGGTGTCGATGGCCTCGCGGATCTCATCGCCGATCGTCACATCGCGCGGCGCGATCTTGATCGCCGAGGGCGCGATCTCGACGCGGTCGAACTTCGCGATCTGCGCGGCGACGTATGCGTCGCCGCGCGCGCGGACGCCGGCGATGATGGCGTCGGCGACGTGCAGCGCGTTCTCGTTCGAGGCGTTGCGGCGCTCGATGACGTCGCGCAGCGCGGCCGCGCCCTCAGGGGAGTTGGCTTTGTAGAGTCGCATCTTTCGCTTCCTCGATCCGCGCGATGAGCTCGCGGATGGCTTTCGGGTTGGTGCGGTAGACGTTCTTGTTGACGATGAGGCGTGGCGAGATCTCCGCGACCTCGTCCTGCAGCTCGAGCTTGTGCACGCGCACGGTCTCGCCGGTCTCGACGAGGTCGACGACGTGGGTGGTCAGCTCCAGCACGGCCGCGAGCTCGACGGAGCCGCCGAGGGGAACGATCTCGGCGCGCAGGCCGCGCGACTCGAGGTACTGCCGCGTCATGCGCGGGTACTTCGTGGCGATTTTCTGCAGCGGCGGCGCGCCCGGCGCGGCGATGAGCATCATCTTGCAGCGGCCGAAGTCGAACTCGACCGGCTGGTACGCCGTGCAGTCGTGCTCGACGATCTGATCGAGTCCGGCCACGCCGGCGTCGGCCGCGCCGTGCTCGACGTAAACCGGCACGTCGCAGTCCTTGACGAAGATCCACTCCACGCCGCCGCGCTCGAATACGAGCTTGCGCGTGGCCAGGTCGCGCTCGCCCGGCACGTCGTAGCCGGCGGCGCGGAAGACGGCCAGCGCTTTGTCTTGCAGTCGGCCTTTTGGTATGGCAATTCGCATGATCAGTCTTCTTAGGGCGCAGAGCGCAGGGCGCAGGGCGCAGATGGTGTTCTCGCGACCTCACGAGCCTCGGCGAGACAACCACCTGCGCCCTGCCGCCTGTCCCCTGTGCCCTTTCTCATATCAATCCAGATCGTCAATGGTGAACGTGAATCCGATGGCCGCCGCGGCGGTGCCGAAGCGGGCATAAAGGTCGTCGTAGCGGCCGCCCTGCGCGACGCGCCGCCGGCCGCCGTTGGCGTAGACGCGGAAGCGGATGCCGGTGTAGTAGCCGGGCTCTTCGTCGACGTCGTCGAGGTGGAGGACGAAGTCGCCGTCCGGCAGCGCGCCCGCAATCGCGCGCAACCGCGCCGCGGCCACGGCGGCGAACGGCGCGACGTCGTCGAGCGTGGCCTCGCCGTCGATCAGCTTGCCGACGACGTCGCGGCGATCGTCCGGCACGCCGTCGTTCATCCGCTTGGCGACGAGCGCGGCGCGGACGGCGTTCGGTCCGAGGCTCGCGACGATGGAGGTGTCGTTGTAGGCGACGGTTGGCCGCGCGCCGGAGCCGCGCACGAGCTCGGCGGCAAGCTTCAGCATAGCGATATCGGCGTCAACCGAAGGGTCGCCGACGATCTCGGCGCCGATTTGAAAGAGCTCGCGGTTCGCGCCGAGGCGGGAGGCCTCGCAGCGAATGACATCGCCGCGGTAGAAGACGCGCAGCGGGAGGTCGCCGGCATCGAGCGAGGGCGCGAGGGCGCGGGCGAGCATCGGGGTGAAGTCGGAGCGGATGGCGACGAGCTCGCCCTCGCGGTCGACGAAGCGGTAGCTGGCCCTGGTGCCGATGCGATCGGCGAAGGGGGCGTATGGGTCGGCGTAGTCGATGATCGGCAGGACGACCTCGGCGAAGCCCGCGCCTTCGAGCGCGCCGACGAACCGCGCTTCGACGCGGCGTCGCCGCGCGGTCTCTTCGACGAGGAGGGCGCGCACGCCCGTCGGATATCTCAGTTTCGCAGCCATGAAATCAAAAACCCCTTCCCCGCACGCTGGAGAAGAGGTCGTGAAAAGCTGCGTTCGCTCGCGGCGCCCCTTCCCATCGGCGGGGCGCACACGCGGCACCCGACCGTCAGTGGTGGTGATGGTGATGGTGCACGTGGGCGAGTGTCGTCATCGCGTCGCAGGATAGAGACGGAGCAGCGGCGTGTCAAATTCCGGGGAGCCAGATGACGTCGTTCGGCGGGACACCGGCGGCGCGGCGCCACGACTCCGGCAGCGACGCGATCCACGAGGCGAGATAGGCGTCGAGGCGATCGTGCCGGTCGCCGTAGCCGATGCCGTCGAGGGCTGCGAGCGCCGGCGGCGACGGCCAGCCGGTGTGCTTCGCCGCGGCCGTGAGCTGTGCGAGCTGGCCTTCCGCATGTCGTTTGTGTACGTCGGACGCATGCAGCGCCCACGCGATCGCTTGCGGAAAAACCTCGAGGCACTCCCAATCGCGGCGCAGGCGTTCGAACAACGCGAAGCCGACGAGCATCCAGATCTGATTCGCGCCGGGGATGCGCGCGTGCGATCCGCCGGCCGCGAGATGCGCCTCGGCACGCGCGCAGATCGAGGCGAACTGCTCCGCGTCCGGCGTGGTGATGCACGAGATTTTGAGGCGGTCCATCTCGCGTTCGCAGGCACGGCGGGCGTTGCCGCTGCGCTTTGGATCGCTCGGCGCGTCGATGGCGATGCGCTCCATGCGCACGTCGAGCTCGGATTCGAGCGCGTGCAGGTACGCCGCCGTCCGCTCAGCGAACTCCTGGCGAACGGCAGGGTCGAGTGCCGCGGCGTTCCCCATGCCGCGCGGCGGCTTCGCGGCGGCGTCGACGAGGCGCAGCGGCTGGAGCGCCCCGTCGCGATGCACGCAGACGACGATGGGGAGCCGCTTGCCTTTGCGAATGGCGACGTCAATGCCCGCCCAACTCAGCACTCAGCACTCATCCTTAAGCACTTTACAATGCGCGTTCCATGACTCTCGACGAACAGCTGGCCTTCCTCGCCAAGGGCGCGGTCGACCTCATCGAGCGCAACGACCTCAAGGCGAAGCTCGCGCGTGGCAAGCCGCTCACCATCAAAGTTGGCTTCGATCCGACCGCCCCCGACATCCACCTCGGCCACACCGTGGTCATGCGGAAGATGAAGCACTTCCAGCAGCTCGGGCACCGCGTCATCTTCCTCATCGGCGACTTCACCGGCATGATCGGCGACCCCACCGGCAAGAAGGCCACGCGGCCGCCGCTGACCAACGACGAGATCCTGCAGAACGCCGAGACCTACAAGCAGCAGGTCTTCAAGATCCTCGACCCCGTCAAGACCGAGGTCCTCTTCAACAGCGCATGGCTCGGCGCCCTCGGCGCGGAGGGGATGATCAAGCTTGCCGCGAAGGCCACGCTCGCGCGCATCCTCGAGCGCGACGACTTCAAGCGCCGCTGGGAATCGCACCAGCCGATCGCGTTGCATGAACTGCTATATCCGCTGGCGCAGGCGTACGACTCCGTCGCGCTCAAGTGCGACGTCGAGATGGGCGGCACCGACCAGCTCTTCAACCTCCTCGTCGGGCGCGACCTCATGCGCGAGTACGGCCTCGAGCCGCAGGTCGTGCTGACCATGCCGCTCCTCGAGGGGCTCGATGGCGTCGAGAAGATGTCGAAGTCGCTCGGCAACTACATCGGCATCAACGAAGAGCCGTCGTCGATGTTCGGCAAAGTCATGTCCATCTCCGACGAGCTGATGTGGAAGTACTACGTCCTCTGCACCGACCTCACGCCGGCCGAGATCGAGGCGCGGAAGAACGACGGGCATCCGATGGAGGCGAAGCGGGCGCTGGCGAAGTCGATCATCCGCGACTTCCACAGCGCCGAGGCGGCCGAAGAGGCTGAGGCGGAGTTCCGACGGATCTTCAGCGAGCGGCAGGCCCCGACGGAGATCGACGAGACCACGCTCCCGGCCTCGGACGAAAAGCAGTTCCTGACGAAGGTCATCGTCGCCGCGGGGCTGGCGGAGACGAACAAGGAGGCGCAGCGCCTCGTGGCCCAGGGCGGCGTCCTCGTCGACGAGGAGAAAGTCGACGACTCCCGCGCCACCATCGATGCCGGCGCCGGCAAGAGCTATCTATTAAAGGTAGGGAAGCGGCGGTTTGCGCGGGTGACGTTCGCGTAAAACACGAAGGGCCGCCTCGCGGCGGCCCCTCGCATCACCCTCTGAAGGCCGGCTACTGCACGCGCGCCGGGATCGAGATGATCTCGGTGACTCCGTTCACCGTCACCTTGAGCCGCAGCGTTTGCGTCGTGCCGCGCTGGTCGACCGGCGGCGCCCACTCGATCGTGCCCTTGTCATCGAGCAGGAGGACGTTCGGCGCCGGCTCGGCCAGCTCTACCTTCACGTTGGAATTGTTGGGGAAGACCACGCGGAAGTAATTCGGGAAGCCGATGGTGAAGAGGTCGACGGGTGCATCGAGGACGCCGTCTTCGTTCGCGTCCTTGATGTCGACCGTGCCGTCTTCGTTCGCGTCGACGCCGAAGGCGATGTGCGAGTCGCCGCGCGTGCGGATGCCCGGCACGTACGTCGGGTCGCCGCTGGCGTTGTTGATCGTGCTGCCGTAGACGATGGCCTTGCCGTTCGTGACCGTGGCGTAGATCACGTCGTTGTCGGCCGGCGTCGCGCCGAGCAGCGTGGCGATGCCGCTGTTGTACTGGAACTGCGTCCCGGCCTTGTACGTGACGTCCTTCGTCGCGTCGACCTTGCCGTTCGAGCGGACGAGCTGCCACGAGATCGTCGCGTCGGTCACGGCGTACGCGCCGAAGTTGAAGCGGAAGCCGCTGGCGAAGGCCGGGCCGGGAAGGACGCTGAGGTCGCCGACGCTGGCGGTGTCGCTGACGTTCACGGCCGGGATGTCCTGGCCGAAGATGCCGGACGACGAGGTGTTGAACGTGCGCGACGTGATGGCCAGGTGGCCGGCCATGTTGTCGTCGACGTCGACTTCGATCGCGCCGGTGCCGCTGGTGATGCCGAAGACGCCGCGAACGACGTCGCCGCTGGTGACGGTCGTGCGCGGGCCGACGACGAAGGTCTGCGGCTTCGTGGAGCCGTTGCCGTCGTGCCAGACGAGGTCGATCGAGGCCGGCAGCGCCGAGGCGTTGTGGATGATGAAATCGGTGGACCACTGGCTGCCGTTTGCGCCGGGGCCTGTGCCCGCCGCGGGAATGATGAGGGTCGCGGCGCCGGCCGTGAGCGGCAGCAGCGCCAGCGAGGTGATTCCGAGAATGCGCTTCAACATCGTGTTTTTCTCCTTCTGACTGCGTCGTGTTCAGCCGTAGATACGCGCGTCAGAATTGAGTCGTCTAATTGTTTTATGCTGATTGCGCATGAGAATGATGCGCGATGAATAGATACACTAATCGCAACATGGAGGGCGCGGGGCGCAGGGGGGCGGGGGGCAGATCGTTCGCTGCTGTATACGGACGATCTCGCGAAAACGTCACCTGCGCCCCGCCCCCTGCGCCCTCGTCAGATATAGTCCGCGCCGCCATGCCGATCCCCCTTCTCGACCTCAAACAGCAGTACGCCTCCATCCGCGACGACGTCCTCCGCGTGACCAACGAGGTGTACGAGTCGCAGATGTTCATCCTCGGAAAGCGCGTCGACGAGTTCGAGCGCGACTTCGCCGCGTACTGCCACAGCAAGCACGCCGTCGGCGTCTCCTCCGGCACCGACGCGCTCCTCGTCGCGCTCATGGTCCTCGGCGTGAAGCCCGGCGACGAGGTCATCGTCCCGGCCTACTCCTTCTTCGCCACCGCCGGCGTCGTCGACCGCCTCGGCGCCGTGCCGGTCTTCGCCGACGTCCGCCTCGACGACTACAACCTCGACCCCGCGCAGCTCGAGGCGCGCATCACGCCGAGGACGAAGGCCATCATGCCGGTCCACCTCTACGGCCAGTGCGCGGCGATGGAGGAGATCAACGCCATCGCGCGCCGGCACGGCGTGCCGGTCGTCGAGGACGCGGCGCAGGCGGTCGGCGCCGAGTACGACGGCATCCGCGCCGGCGCCCTCGGCGCGCTCGGCTGCTTCTCCTTCTTTCCGTCGAAGAACCTCGGCGCGTTCGGCGACGCCGGCGCGGTCACGGCCAACGACGACGCACTCTACGAGCGCCTCGTCGACTTCCGCGTCCACGGCATGCGCCCGAAGTACTACCACCGCTACGTCGGCGGGAACTTCCGCATCGACGCGCTGCAGGCGGCGATCCTCCACGTCAAGCTGCCGCATCTGGAGCGGTGGAGCGAAGGGCGGCGGCGCAACGCCGCGATTTATGACGAGCTCTTCGCCGAGGCGGGGGCGGGCGAGCGCGTGGTGCTGCCGCGCGAGTTGCCGCGGCGGCGGCACGTCTTCAACCAGTACGTCGTGCGCTTCCCGGGCGGCCAACGCGACAAGGTCATGGCCCATCTCAAGAGCGCCGGCATCGGATGCGAGGTCTACTACCCGCTGACGCTGCCGCAGCAGGAATGCTTCCGCGACTGCGTGCCGAGCGCGCGCGAGTCATTTCCGAATTCGGACGCGGCGGCGCTGCAGACGCTGGCCATTCCGATCTTTCCGGAGCTGACGCGGGAGCAGTTGGCGGAAGTTGTGCGAGAGATCATGAACGCTATGTCATCCTGAGGCGCGCAGACGCCGAAGGATCCCGTGCGGCAGAGGATCCCTCGCTGCGCTCGGGATGACACGAGAGCGATGATTCCGCTGCGCCAGACCGAGCCGACGCGAACGACGCCCGTCGTCACGCGCGCGCTCGTCATCGCCAACGCCGCGGTCTTTCTCGCCCAGCTCCTCCTCGGCGCGCGCACGGAGGCGCTGATCAACACCTTCGGCTACATCCCCGCGCGCTTCGTCCATCCGGCGGCGTACGGCTACACGCATTTCGAGGTGTTCGTCACGCTCATCTCCTCGCTGTTCCTGCACGGCGGCCTCGTGCACCTCTTCGGCAACATGATCTATCTCTGGATCTTCGGTCCCGGCGTCGAGGACGCCATCGGCCACGTCCGCTACCTCGCGTTCTACGTCATCTGCGGCGCCATCGGCAGCCTCACGCACACCATCCTGTTTTCGCAGTCGATCGTCCCCTCGATCGGCGCGTCGGGGAGCATCGCTGGCATCCTCGGCGCGTTCCTGGTGCTGCGGCCGAAGGCGCGCATCGTCACGCTCTTTCCACTCGTCATCTATTGGGCGATGGCGGAGATCCGCGCGGTGATTTTCCTGCCGGTGTGGTTCGCCATGCAGTTCTTCAACGGCGCGCTGGCGCTGGCGGCGGCGCAGCGGACGCAGGAAGTGGCCGGCATCGCCTGGTGGGCGCACGTCGGCGGCTTCCTCTTCGGCGCGGTCGTCGGCGCGGGGGCGAGGCTCATCAGGCCGCGGGTATGATGCGCGCCGCATGCACGTCCTCGTCACCGGCGGCGCGGGGTTCATCGGCTCGCACATCGCCGACGCCTTGATCGCGCGCGGCGACCGCATCACCCTCGTCGACGACCTCTCCACCGGCAGCCGCGCGAACGTGAATCCGCGCGCGGAGCTGCGGGTGATGGACGTCCGCGACGCGGCCGTCGACGGCGTCGACGGCGTCGTCCATCAGGCCGCGCAGGTCGACCTGCGCAAGTCGGTGGCCGATCCCGCGTCCGACGCCGACGTCAACGTCGTCGCCAGCGTGCGCCTCCTCGAGGCCGCGGCCGGCGCCGGCGTGAAGCGCTTCGTCTTCGCCTCCACCGGCGGCGCGATCTACGGCGAGCCGCGCGAGGTGCCGCAGACCGAAGAGCATCCGGCCAATCCGCTCTCGCCGTACGGCTGCGCGAAGCTCGCCGTCGAGCACTACCTGCACTATTTCCGCGAAGTGCGCGGGCTCTCGTGCGTCGCGTTGCGGTACGCAAACGTCTACGGGCCGCGGCAGAACGCGAAAGGAGAGGCGGGCGTGGTGGCGATCTTCGCGCCGCATCTTCTCGCGGACGAAGACGTGACGATCAACGGCAGCGGCGAGCAGACGCGCGACTTCGTCTACGTCGACGACGTCGTGGCCGCGAACCTGGCGGCGCTCGACGGCGGCTTCGGCGGCGCGTACAACGTCGGCACCGGCGTGGAGACGTCGATCAACGAGCTGCACGCGAAGATGGCGCGCATCGCCGGCGCCGCGAAGCCGCCGCGCCACGCGCCGGCGAAGCTCGGCGAGCAGATGCGGAGCGTGCTCGATGGCTCGCGCTTGCGGACGCTCGCGAAGTTGCCAGAGCCGCTGCCGCTCGATGAAGGGCTGCGCCGTACGCTGGAGTGGTTTCGCCGATGATCATGACCCGCAGCCCTCTCCGCATCTCCCTCGGTGGCGGCGGCACCGATCTCCCGTCGTACTACGAGCGCTTCGGCGGCTCGCTCATCGCCGCGGCCATCGACCGCTACGTCTTCGTCACCATCAGCCGGCCGTTCACGCCCGGCATCTTCCTCAAATACTCCGACATCGAGCACGCGCCGAGCGTCGACGAGGTCCGCCACCCGATCATCCGCGAGGCGCTGCGGATGATGGGGCTGCGCACGCCGCAGATCGAGATCACCACGCTCGCCGACCTCCCGGCCGGCACCGGCCTCGGCTCGTCGGGCAGCTTCACCACTGCCCTCGTCCGCGCGCTCTATCAGCACCGCAAGCGGCTGCTACATCCGAGCGAAGTGGCGCGGCTGGCATGCGAGATCGAGATCGAGCGGTTGCGCGAGCCGGTCGGCAAGCAGGACCAGTACATCGCCGCGTACGGCGGCATTACCTGCTTCGACTTCCATCGCGACGGCAGCGTCGAGGCGCGGCCGCTGGCGATCAGCATGGACACGCTCTTCGACCTCGAGGACAACCTCCTCCTCTTCTTCACCGGCTTCGCGCGCTCGGCCGGGACACTGCTGCGCGACCAGAAGCAGCGTTCGGAGGAGCTCGATCCGGAGATGCTCGAGAACCTGCACTACGTCAAAGAGCTCGGCGAGCGCAGCCGGCGCGCGCTCGAGGAGGGCGACACGCGCGCGTTCGGCGCGTTGATGCACGAGCATTGGGAGCACAAGAAGCGCCGCTCGCAGGGGATGAGCAACGCCGACATCGACGAGTGGTACGAGCTCGGGCTGCGCCACGGCGCGCTCGGCGGCAAGCTCGTCGGGGCGGGGGGCGGGGGGTTCCTCATGTTCTACGCCGAGGACCGGGCGCCGCTGCGGCAGGCCATGAGGCGGGCGGGACTGGAGGAAGTGCGCTTCCGCTTCGACTTCGAGGGAACGAAAGTGCTGCTGTCGTAAGTTGGAGGACGAGGGATTAGCGATTGGCGATTAGGTGGGGGTGCCTAATCGCCAATCCCTAATCCCTAACGCATGACCGAATTCGTTAAACAGCATCTGCACGACGCGGCGGAGATCCTCGGCCGCTTCGACGTCGACGCCATCGAGCGGACGGCCACGCTCCTCGCCGACCTGCGCAACCGCGGGGGGCGGCTGTTTCTCCTCGGCGTCGGCGGGAGCGCGGCGAACTGCTCGCACGCGGTCAACGACTTCCGCAAGATCTGCGGCATCGAGGCCTACGCGCCGACCGACAACGTCTCCGAGCTCACCGCGCGGACGAACGACGAGGGGTGGCCCTCGGTGTTCGTCGAGTGGCTGAAAGTCAGCAAGCTGCGCGCGGACGATGCGGTGCTGGTGTTTTCGGTGGGTGGCGGAGACGCGGAGCGCAACGTCAGCGCGAACCTTGTCAGCGCGCTGCAGCACGCCAAGAGCGTCGGCGCGAAGATCGCCGGCGTCGTCGGGCGCGACGGCGGCTACACCGCGCGCGTCGCCGACGCCTGCGTCATCGTACCGACCGTCAACGCCGCCAGCGTCACGCCGCACACCGAGGCGTTCCAGGCCGTGATCTGGCACCTCCTGGTCTCGCATCCGAAACTGAAAATGGCGCAGACGAAGTGGGAGTCGACGCGATGACGCGCGCCGTCTTCCTCGACCGCGACGGCGTCCTCAATCACGCCGTCTTGCGCGACGGCAAGCCGCATCCCCCCGCGGACGAGGAGGCCATGACGATCGTCGCCGGCGCCGCGGACGCGCTGCTGCGCCTGCGCGCGCGCGACTTCCGCCTCATCGTCGTCACGAACCAGCCCGACGTCGCCCGCGGCACGCAGCGCCGCGACGTCGTCGAGGCCATGAACGCGAAGCTCCGCGCGGCGCTGCCGGTCGACGAGGTCATCGTCTGCTGGCACGACGGCGACGGCTGCGACTGCCGCAAGCCGAAGCCGGGCGCGCTGCTCGATGCGGCGCGGCGGCACGGCATCGACCTCGCGCAGTCGTTCATGGTCGGCGACCGCTGGCGCGACATCGAGGCGGGGCAGCGCGCCGGCGTGCAGTGCCTCTTCATCGATCACGGCTACACTGAGCGGCAGCCCGAAGGGGAGTTCGTCCGCGTCGAGTCGATCGTGGGAGCGGCGGAGGAGATTCTGAGGATGACCCGCCCGAGCGTCGAGCAGCTCAAGGTCAAGATCTTCGCCGACGGCGCCGACCGCGCCGGCATGCTGGAGATGTACGCGCGGCCGTACATCAAGGGCTTCACCACGAACCCGACGCTGATGCACAAGGCGGGGCTGACGGACTACCGCGCCTTCGCCCGCTCGATCCTCGACGCCATCGCCGACCGGCCGATCTCCTTCGAGGTCTTCTCCGACGACCTCGCCGAGATGGAGCGGCAGGCCCGCGAGATCGCCACGTGGGGGGAGAACGTCTACGTCAAGGTCCCGATCACGAACACGCGGCGCGAGCCCGCGGTCGAGCTCGTGGGGCGGCTCTCGAACGACGGCGTGAAAGTCAACGTGACGGCGATGATGACGCTCGAGCAGGTGCGGGCGGTCTGCGCCGCGGTCAAGGACGGCGCGCCGTCGAATGTCTCCGTCTTTGCCGGCCGCATCGCCGACACCGGCCGCGACCCGGTGCCGCTGATGGCCGAGGCCGTGGCCATCCTGCGTGAGGCGCCGCGCGCCGAGCTGATCTGGGCGAGCCCGCGCGAGCTCTTGAACATCTTCCAGGCCGACGCCATCGGCTGCCACATCATCACCGTGACGAACGACATCCTGAAGAAGCTGTCGCTTGTTGGCAAAGAGCTTGATGACTACTCGTTGGACACGGTGAAGATGTTCTTCGACGATGGACAGAAGGCTGGGTTTACTTTATAGAAGCGATACGAAGTCGACCGCGTTTGCCCCCATGCGAAAGCTCGTCGTTTTCGCCGTACTTCTCGCCGCCGCGGCGCCGCTCGCCGCGCAGACCGTGACGCATTTCGCGGCCGATCTGCCGACCTACTCGACGCGCCTGGCGCAGACGCCGTTCGTCGTCACCGCGCTCGACGCGAACAACCAGAAGGTCGCGAACTACCACGGCACCGTGACGTTCTCGTCCAGCCTGGCCGGTCCCGATTCCTCGGTCGATCTTCCGGCGAATTACACCTTTACCGATGCCGACGCCGGCACGCACACGTTCACGGTCGTCTTCCACCGCGGATATCTGCACGAGGTGTGGGTCACCGACACCGTCACCGGCGCGCAGGGCGCGGATCAGACGAACGTGCTGTGTCCGGAGATGACGCTCTCGGCGACGAACAGCGGACCGATGTGCCCCGGCTCGAGCGTCACGCTGAGCGCGTCGTCGAACGCGCAGAACCCGACGTACTTCTGGGAGCTCGTGCACGGCGGCGGAGGGCTCGTCCTCAACGGCCAGACCGTGACGACGACGGCGGCGGGGACGTGGGAAGTCCACGTCACGGACGGCGTCGACGGCTGCACCGCGGCCGTGCAGACGGTCGTCGCGTACGAGGCGGCGCCGTCGATTTCTTCGCCCGGCACCGCGGGCGGCGACTTCACCGCCAGCATCGCGGGCGACGGCAACGGGCCGTTCACGAACATCGATTGGAGCGTGACGAGCGGCGGCAGCATCGCCTCGGGGCAGGGCACGGCCACGGTGACGATCCACCCGAGCGCCGGCGTCACGCGCGTCGACTTCGGCGTCACCGCGACGCGGACCTCCACCGGCTGCCGGCAGAGCAACACCGCGGCGACGGCGATCGTGGCGCCGCTTTCGGCCGCGATCTCGACGAGCAGCGCTCTCTGCCCGAATGCCGACGGCACCGCGTCGGTGCCGGATGCGGGCAGCGGCGCGACGTACCTCTGGTCGCTGACGAACGCGTCGATCCTGTCGGGCAAGGGGACGCCGAGCATCGTTTTCCGTCCCACGACGCGCGGCACGGTGCAGATCGCCGCGACGGTGACGCGCAACGGCAACTCGGCGACCGGCAACGCTACGGTGGCGGTGAGCGGTCCGTCGGCGACGATCGTCTCCGATCCGACGCCCGCCGTCTGCGCCGGATCGGCGGCGACGATCGACGTGCTTCTCGCCGGCACGCCGCCGTTCACGCTGACCTGGTCCGACGGCATGATGCAGAGCGGGATCATGGGCAACGCCGTCTCCCGGACCGTGGCGCCGGACATGTCGACGGCGTACTCGATCGCCAGCGTCAGCGACGCCTCGTGCTCCGGCTCGGCGAGCGGCGTCGTTCAGGCGATCGTGCTCGGCGCGCCGGACATTGCCCACGATCCCGAGAACCAGACCGTGCGGCCGCACGGCTCGGCCACGTTGACCGTCGTCTCCGGCGGCGATCTCCTGACCTTCGAATGGTTCGAGGGGGAGCGCGGCGACGTGTCGAAGCCGGTCGGCACGAACTCGGCGAAATTCGATACGCCGCCGGTCGACCGGCCGGTGAGCTACTGGGTCCGCGTCTCGAACGCCTGCGGCAGCGTCTCCTCCGCGGCCGCGACCGTCTCGCCGGCGCGCGGACGCGCGGCCAGGCACTGAATCGCGGCGGCTCCTGTAAAATGCGCCGGCTTTGAAGGTCCTCGTCACCGGCGCTGCCGGTTTCATCGGCTATCACGTCAGTGAGCGTCTGCTCGCGCGCGGCGACGACGTCGTCGGCGTCGACAACGTCAACGACTATTACGATCCGCGGCTCAAGGAAGCGCGTCTCGATCGCCTGCGCAAGTCGGGCGGCTTCCGCTTCGAACGCCTCGACATCGCCGACGCCGACGGCATGCGGCGCCTCTTCGCCGAGGCCCGGCCGCAGCGCGTCGTCAACCTCGCGGCGCAGGCGGGGGTGCGCTACTCGCTCATCAACCCGCAGGCCTACGTCGACGCCAACCTGCAGGGCTTCCTCAACGTCCTCGAAGGGAGCCGGCACAACGGCGTCGAGCACCTTGTCTACGCGTCGTCGAGCTCCGTCTACGGCGCGAACACCGCGCAGCCGTTCTCCGAGCATCACAACGTCGATCATCCCGTCTCTCTCTACGCCGCGACGAAGAAGGCGAACGAGCTGATGGCGCACACATACGCGGCGCTCTTCCGGCTGCCCTGCACGGGGCTGCGCTTCTTCACCGTGTACGGGCCGTGGGGGCGTCCCGACATGGCGTTGTTCAAATTCACGCGCGGCATCCTCGAGGACCAGCCGATCGACGTCTACAACTACGGGCGGATGATCCGCGACTTTACGTACATAGACGACATCGTCGAAGGAGTCGTGCGCGTCGTCGATGCCGTCGCGCAGCCCGATCCGGCGTGGAGCGGCGAGGCGCCCGACCCGGCGCGCAGCTTTGCGCCGTACCGCGTCTTCAACATCGGCAACAACCAGCCGGTGCCGCTACTCGACTTCATCGGCGCGCTCGAGGAGGCGCTGGGGCGGAAGGCGAAGATGAACCTGATGCCGATCCAGCCCGGCGACGTCGTCTCCACGATGGCCGACGTCAGCGAGCTCGAGGCGGCGGTCGGCTTCCGGCCGCGCACCTCGATCCGCGACGGCATCGCGCGCTTCGTCAACTGGTACAAGGACTATTACGGGATTCACGATGACCACATCACTCGCACCGCAAACGCTTGACGCGCTGCTCGAGTCGATCGCCGCGCGCACGGCGCGCATCGGCGTGATCGGCCTCGGCTACGTCGGCCTTCCGCTCGTCCTCCTCTTCGAAGAGGCCGGCTTTCCGGTCCTCGGCTTCGACGTCGACACCCGCAAGACCGAGATGCTCAACCGCGGCGAGACGTACATCCGCCACATCGGCAGCGACCGCATCACCCGCGCCTTCGCCAACGAGAACGTCTTTGCCACGACCGACTTCGACCGCCTGGCCGACTGCGACGCCATCGTCATCTGCGTCCCCACGCCGCTCGGGGCGCACCGCGAGCCCGACCTCAAGTACATCCGCATCACCGCCGAGCAGATCGCGCTGCGGCTGCGGCCGGGGCAGCTCATCGTCCTCGAGTCGACGACGTATCCGGGCACGACGCGCGAGGAGCTCCTGCCGCGCTTCGAGGCCCGCGGCCTCGTCTGCGGCCGCGACTTCTTCCTCGGCTTCTCGCCCGAGCGCGAGGACCCGGGCAACGAGCGCTTCAACACGCGGAACATCCCGAAGGTCGTCGGCGGCATCGACGTTCCGTCGCAGCGCGCGGCGGTGGAGCTCTACGGCGCCATCGTCGACCGCGTCGTGCCGGTGTCGTCGCCCGAGGTCGCGGAGTCGGCGAAGCTGCTGGAGAACATCTTCCGCGCCGTCAACATCGCCCTCGTCAACGAGATGAAAGTCGTCTTCGAGCGGATGGGCATCGATGTCTGGGAAGTCATCGAGGCGGCGAAGACCAAGCCGTTCGGCTTCATGCCGTTCTATCCCGGCCCCGGCCTCGGCGGCCACTGCATCCCGCTCGATCCGTTCTATCTGACGTGGAAGGCGGCGGAGCACGGCACGTGGGCGCGCTTCATCGAGCTGGCCGGCGAGATCAACACGTCGATGCCGCGCTACGTCGTCGACCGCACCGTCGAGGCGGTCAACAAGCACGGCAAGAGCATCGTCGGCGCGACGGTGCTGGTCATGGGACTCTCGTACAAGCCGGACATCGACGACGACCGCGAGTCGCCGTCGTTCGAGCTCATCGAATTGCTGCAAGAGCGCGGCGCGAACGTGGCGTACTGCGATCCGTTCGTGCCGATGGCGCGGCGAGGACGGAAGCACGACCTCGGCCTGGAGTCGATCGCCTGCACGGCCGAGGCGATCGGGAAGTACGACGTCGTCGTCGTGTCGACGCCGCATTCGCAGTTCAAGGAGCCGTCGCTCTGGTCGCAGGTGCGGCTGGCCGTCGACACCCGCAACATCGTGCCGCGCGGCATGGCCGGGCTCGACGTGGTGCGGGCGTGATGCGCAAGGGCATCATCCTCGCCGGCGGCTCCGGCACGCGGCTCTATCCGATCACATCGGTCGTGTCGAAGCAGCTCCTGCCGATTTACGACAAGCCGATGATCTATTACCCGTTGACGGCTCTCATGCTGGCAGGAATCACGGAAATCCTGATCATCACCACGCCCGACGACCAGCCGCTGTTCCAGCGCCTCCTCGGCGACGGCTCGCAGTGGGGGATCCGCCTGGAGTTCGCGCAGCAGCCGCATCCCGGCGGGCTGGCGCAGGCGTTCCTCATCGGGCGCGACTTCGTCGGCGCGAATCCGAGCTGCCTCATCCTCGGCGACAACATCTTTTACGGCCACGGCCTCACCGCGACATTGCGCCGCGCCGCCGCGCGGACCGAGGGAGCGACGGTCTTCGCCTACCGCGTGCACGATCCGGAGCGCTACGGCGTCGTCGCCTTCGACGAGAACGGCCGCGCCACGAGCATCGAGGAAAAGCCGGCCACGCCGAAGTCGAACTTCGCCGTGACCGGGCTGTACTTCTACGACGAGCGCGTGACCGAGCTCGCGGCCACGCTGCGGCCGTCGAAGCGCGGCGAGCTCGAGATCACGGACCTCAACCGCCGCTACCTCGACACCGGCGCGCTGCACGTCGAGCAGCTCGGCCGCGGCTACGCGTGGTTCGACACCGGCACGCAGGAGTCGCTCCTCGGCGCGTCGAACTTCGTCGAGCAGGTCGAGCTGCGGCAGGGCCTGAAGATCGCCTGCCCCGAGGAGGTCGCGTACAACATGGGCCTCATCTCCCGCGCCGAGCTGCGCGCGCAGAGCGAGCGGCTGAAGAAGAGCACGTACGGCGCGTACCTCGCGCGCGTGGCCGAGGAAGAGGCGGTTGCGATTTAGCGCGCGTGGCGCCCCTCATCCGGCGCTGCGCGCCACCTTCTCCCCGCAAGCGGGGCCAAGGACCTGAGGTGTGGTGCCCTCGCCCCGCGCAGCGGGGAGAGGGTGGCCGAAGGCCGGGTGAGGAGCGATTGCGTTTACGACGCCTCTGCCTCGCGCGTGGCGACGTAGCCCTCCGTCGCCTCCTCCTCGCGAATGCGCGCGTGGATCAGGCAGAAGACGATCGTCAGCGGCAGCGACAGCGCCAGCAGCCCGACGCCGTACAGGACGAGCTGCATCAGGTTGCGGGAGTGCTCCGTGCGCGTCAGGGGAGGCGCCGTCAGCGTGTAGAGCTCCTTCGACGGGCTGAGGTTGTTGGAAACGGAGTGATAGATCTCGTTGACGCCGCCGACGAGCCGTTTCACCTCGCTCTGCGTGCCGGCGATCTCGGCCTGCACGGCGCCCGCCTCGGCCGACGGCGGACCGCTGCCGGCAGCCTTGACGAGGGCGAGGATCTCCTGGTCGTACGAAACGGCCTCGCGCACGGGGACGATCGCCTGCGATGCGTGGCGGTAATCGTCGGCGAGCTTCTGGCGGTACTGCACGTCGTTCGACTGCAGCGTCAGCGTCACCAGCCGGTCGATGAACGATTCGCTGACTTGCGGCATGACCGTGTCGGGCCGCTGCCCCTGCGGCCTGAGCTCTTTCGGGACCGTGGCGGCGGGAGTGTTGTCCGGCGGCGTGCCGCGCTGATCCTGCGAATAGACGGCGATGGCCTGGCGGATGTTCTCGGCGCTGTCCTCCGTCGCCTTCAGGAGGCGCTGATCGTAGGCGAGCTGGCTCTCGAGAAAGCGCTGCGTGGCGGCGCGGTTTTGGATCAGCCCCGTGCTGCTGATGCGCCCGGTGAGCGGCTCGAGGCGGAAGCGGACGATCTCTTCCAGGCGCAGGCGGATCTCCTCGAGCGACATGCCGTCGGAGCTGCGCAACAACTCCGAGCCGGGGACGAGGCGAAGGTCGTCGATGTTCTGGAAAATCTTGTAGATCTTCGAGCGGAGCACCTGGATGGCGATGATCGGCTCGCCGTCGCCGTCGGACGGCGCGATCATCTGCGGCGACAGTACGTTCAGCCGGTACTGGAGCACGTGCTGTTCGTTCGTGACATAGCGGGCCCAGCTGCTCAGCGTGTCGAGGATCGACTTCTTTACGGCGGTCTCCGGCACGTTTGCCGTATCGGATGTGCGGCTCCAGTTGATCGAGTAGTCGTTTTTCGCGATCGACGCCGCCTTCGCCTGCCACTCGCGCTGGATGCGCTCGCGGTCGATGGCCGACAGCTTCGGGTCGGCCAGGCGCGACTGGTAGTCCGCGGCCAGGCGCTCGTAATCGGGGTTCGACTCGAGCACGAACACGGCGCGGGAGAAGTTGGAGAACGAGGTGAAGCGGTCGAGGTGATTCTCCTGGAAGACCTTCAGCAGAATCGGCGTGGAGACGATGTCGCCGCTCGAGAACTTCAGCCCGTTCGGGTACTTCGCTTCCGCGGCTCCTTCGAAGTCGAGCCGGAACTTCTGGGTGGTGATGCGCTGCGTCGGCGAAAAGACGTACAGCGCCACCGCCAGGACGATGTAAAGGAGAGCGACCGCGGCCATGGATAGGACGATGACCGGCGCATACGCGCGCAGCGTATGCACGAGATGGCTGATCGACATCGGTCTGTCGACGACGCCGGCATCGGCGTGTTGCGGCTCTGGCATGGCCGCAAGCATCGCAGTGGAGCGGCGAACCGTCAAGCTGCGCCGCCGCGGAAGACGTGCGGAATAAAACATCTCGTACCGCCTGCTGTTCGGGGCCGCGATGCCGCTGTTGCCGAAGGAGATCGATGTCTTTCCCGACGAGTTGTTCGCGCTTTCGAAGCAGTCCTTCCCCTGGCAAGTCGCGCACGTCCGCAGCCGACAGGAAAAAGTCCTCGGCCGCCGTTTTCTCGAGCGCGGCGTCCCGTTCTACCTTCCGCTGATCGAACGCGTCGCCGAACGCTCGGCACGCCGTGTCCGCTCTTACATCCCGCTCTTCGCCGGCTATCTCTTTTTTCGAGGCGACGAGGGGGCGCGCGACGTGGCCGTGCGCAGCGGCGTCGTCGTGCGGGTCATCGACGTGGAGGATCAGGAGCTGCTCGGCGGCCAGCTCGAACAGATCCGCCGGCTGCAGCTGGCCGGCGCGTCGTTCGAGGTCTACGACGAGCTCTCGCCCGACGACGTCGTCACCATCACCGACGGCCCATTTCGCGGGTACACGGGAGCGGTGCTGCGGAGCGCGCGCGGCGATCGCCTGGTCGTGTCGCTCTCGCTGCTCCGCAAGAGCATTGCCGTGGAGTTCGCCCGCCCGGTGCTGCGCCGCGCGCGCCGCTGACGCGTCAGTGATTCGACGGCCGCCGCCGCGTCGACGCGCCGGTGGAACGGGAGAGGACGATGAACTTCCCGTCCGGGACGGTCATCACCATCGGCTCGAAGTCGTGGTCGATGGTGTTGAAGTGCGTCATCGCCGCCGAAGCGTCGTCGAAGGCGGAGATGCGGAACGGCGCGTCGGACGGGACGATGGCGCTGCCGGACACGATGCGCCGCAGGACGACCCATTTGAAGTCGTCGCTGTTCGACGGCAGAGCGAGCACGTACTTGTCGCCGTTGGCCATCACCGTGGCGGCCGCGGCGCAGTTCCACGTCTCACATGCCTCGACGATCCACTCGTGCGAGATCGGCACGCAGGGGCAGACCTGCTGGGCCACCATGGCGCCGGACGGGACGAGGAGAAGGGCGGAAGCGAGCAGGAGTGGAAGTAGTTTCATGGTCGGAATCTCCTGGCGCACGCTTTGAAAATAACTTGCCAACGGGCGACTGCCGGGCACAACCAGGAAGATCATGAAAACCAGACTTTTGCTTCTCATCGCCATCCTCTTCGTCGCCGCCTCGCTCAGCGCGGCTACGTTCGTCGTTCCGAACGACCGGGAGATGCTGCGCCGCGCGGACCTGATCGTCGTTGCCACCGCGATCGACTCCCACGCGCAGGCGTCGCCGTTCGGCGGGATCGAGACCGTGACGCCGATGACCGTCGAGGAAGTCATCGCCGGCGTTCCGCCGCGCGCACTGAACGTCTACGAGCCGGGCGGTGAACTGCACGGCGTCTCCACCATCATCCCCGGCTCTCCGCGCTTCGCGCCCGGCATGCGGATGCTGTTGCTGCTCAGGGAGACGGGGCCGAACCGCTACTCGGTGGCCGACCTCGTGCTCGGCAAGTTCGCCTTCGCGCGCGACGACGCCGGCCGCGAGCTGCTGGCGCGCGACGACGGCGAGATCGTCGGCTGGGATGTCGATCACAAGGTCTACCGCGAGCAGCACCGCGACGCGCAGAAGTTCCTGCAGTTCGTGCGCGACGTCGCTCGCGGCTTGCCGGCGACGGAGAACTACTTCGTGCCCTTCGCGCCGCTCCGTTCCTTTAGGACGGCTTCGTCGAGCAGCGCGGGACCCGGTCCGGCGGCCGCGAACGCCACCGGCTTCACGGCCACCTCGTACACGATGGCCGTGAGCGGCTCCCTCGGCGCGCGCTGGAACGTCTTCCCCGGCGCCGTCACGTTTTATATGGGCGCCTCGGGCGAGCCGGGAGCTCCCGGCAACGGATCGACCGCCGTCACCACCGCGCTCAGCGCGTGGGACAACGAGTGCGGCTCGAACGTGAACTACGTCTACGGCGGGACCGACAGCACGCACACCTCGGGTCTGCACGGCGCCGACGGCGCCAACACGGTGCTGTGGGAGCGCGACCTGAGTGCATGGGGCGTCAGCCCGTTCGTTTGCTCGGGCGGCACGCTCGGCATCGGCGGGATCACGTCGGCCTCCGGAACGCACGTGTTGAACGGCGAGTCCTTCTCCACCACCGTCGAGGGCGACGTGGAGATGAACAAAGGGATCGCCAACTGCCCATCGCTCCTCTCCAGCGGCGACCTCAACACCGCCGTCACGCACGAGATCGGGCACACCCTCGGCTTCCGCCATTCCGATCAGGACCGCAATTCCAGCGGCTCCTGCACGGGGGTCTCAGGGCTGGAATGCTCCTCGAACGCCATCATGAAGGCGAGCATCGTGTTGGGCATCAACGCCACGCTGCAGCAATGGGACATCGATGCCGTCGAGACCGTCTATCCCGGCGGCTCGTGCTCGCCGCCGCCGACCTGCACCCCGCCGTCGATCACCGGCGGCCCGAATTCGCAGACCATCACGGCGGGAGGGTCGACGACGCTGTCCGTCACCGCGACCGGCACCACGCCGCTGACCTATCAGTGGTACCAGGGCGCGAGCGGGAACACGGCCACGCCCGTCGGCACCGGCAATCCGATCACCGTTGCCCCCACCAGCACGACGACGTACTGGGTGCGCGTCTCCAACTCCTGCGGCGCGGTCAGCAGCGCCGCCGCCACCGTGACCGTCAATCCCGCGCCGCCGCCGGCGCCGAAAAAGCGCGTCCACGGCGACTACAACGGCGACGGCAAGACCGATCCGGCCGTGTACCGGCCGTCGAACGGGACGTGGTACATCTCGACCGGGCAGACTGTTGTCTGGGGCGGCGCCGGCGACATCCCCGCGCCCGCCGACTACGACGGCGATGGAAAGACCGACATCGCCGTCTTCCGTCCCTCGAACGGGACCTGGTACATCATCAACTCCAGCAACGGCGGGACGCGCGTCGTTCAACTCGGGGCCAACGGCGACAAACCCGTACCGGCCGACTACGACGGCGACGGGAAGTCCGACATCGCCGTCTTCACGCCCTCGACCGGCGTCTGGACGATTCTCCAGTCGAGCAACGGCGCGATCCGCACGGTTCAGTGGGGCGGCTCGGGCGGCGACATCCCCGTGCCGGCCGATTACGACGGCGACGGCAAGGACGACATCGCCATCGAGAGTCCGCTCAGCGGCAAGTGGTACATCATCCAGTCGTCGAACGGCGGCACGAGAGTCGTGCAATGGGGCGGCTCGGGCGGCGACATCCCGGTTCCGTACGACTACGACGGCGACGGCAAGGCCGACATCGCCATCGAGAGTCCGGTCGACGGCAAGTGGTACATCATCCAGTCGTCGAACGGCGGAACGAGAATCGTTCAGTGGGGCGGTTCGGGCGGCGATCAGCCGCAGCCGGGCTACTACGACAGCGACGGCAACGCCGACATCGTCATCTTCAACGCCGGCAACGGCACGTGGTACATCATCCAGTCGTCGAACGGCGGCACGCAGCTCGTGACGCTCGGTCAGTCGGGAGACATCGGCGTTTCCCGTTGATGGCAGAGCCCGCAGGCGGGGGCTCGCGGCGTTGCGCGGAGCCCCCGCTCGTGCTCTAATTCGCTACGTTCAACGGTTGAACGCAGCTCGATGAATCACGATCCGGCCGACGAGATCCGTTATCGCCTTCTCAAATACCTCGACGAACATCCCGAGGCCACGCAGCGGGAGCTTGCCGGAGAGCTCGGCGTCAGCCTCGGAAAGGTGAATTACTGCCTCCGCGCGCTGATCGCCAAGGGCTTGATCAAGGCTCGTAACTTCCGGAACAGCAACAAGAAGACGGCATACCTCTACATCCTGACGCGCCGCGGGCTCGACGAGAAGATCAACGTCACCGTGGCATTCCTCCGGCGGAAACGCTCCGAATACGATCTGCTCGCAAAGGAGATCGAGCGTCTCACCGAAGAGGTCGGCCGTCTGGAGAATCCGGCGGGGCGCTCCACCTAGAGAGTCGCGCCGGAAAAAAGATGAACGCGACGTCGACACCGCGGCCGCGTCTTCCGAGGTCGGTTTGTATACCGAAGGGGGCGAAGCCCGTCCTGCTCGCCCTCTGCCTGTTCGCCCTATGGCCTCCGGCCGTTGGGCGCTCGCAGCCGGCGTATCGCTCGGTGATCGTCATTCAGATGGACTCGTTGCGCGCCGACCACCTGCAGCCGTATGGCTACGGCCGGGCCACGAGTCCCAACATCGCCGCCTTCGCCCGGACGGCCACGGTGTTCGAGCAGGTCTATCCGGCGGCATCGTGGACGCGGCCGTCGATTCTGGCGATGCTGACCGGCCGCTACTCTTCCGAACTGACCACGAACATCGGCGGAACCGCGCCGATCAAGGACAACCAGCCGACGCTGGCGTCGGCGATGCGCGCCTACGGCTATGCCACGGCGGCCTTCTACAACACCGCGCAGCTCGATCCGAAGACGGCGAACGTCCAGCGCGACTTCGACGTGTTCAAGGATTATGGAGACGCCTCGGGGAAGAATGTGGTCCGCGGCCATGTGCGACGCGGTGTCGATGCGGCGTTGGATTTCCTGCGCTCCACGCACACGCCCGCCTTCGTCTACTTCCACGTGCTCAATCCGCATCACCCGTACATCCCGCGCCAGAACTTCTTTGGGAAGACTCCGGTCGACAAATTCCGCGACTCGTACAGCTTCGCCACGGGCGTTCCGCCGTACGACCCGAAAGAGGTCCAGCCTTGCTACCTGGCCACGAACCTCGCGGTCGTGCCGCAGATGATGGAGCTTTATGACAGCGAAATCCGGATCGCGGACGCGGAGATCGGACGCCTGCTGCGGTTCCTCGACGCCGAGCCGCGCTATCGCGATGCGCTGGTGATCGTCACGTCGGACCACGGCGAGGAGTTCGCGGAGCACGGCGGTCTCTATCACGGCGCGCGCTTCTACGAGGAGAGCCTGCGCGTGCCGCTGATCGTGCGCGACACCACGCGTCCGTTCAGCGCCGGCCGCCGCGTCGGCTCCGTCGTCTCCCTTCTCGACGTCGCGCCGACCATCCTCTCTCTCGCCGGCATCGACTATGCGCCGTCCGACTACTCGGGGCAGTCGCTTCTTCCGTACTTCACGCGGCGCGGCGGGCGCGCGCGGGACACGGCCATCATCGAGCGCCCCGGCTGCGGCTACGACGCCACGGTGGCGGTGCGCCAGGGAGAGTGGAAAATGATCATCCGCCTGACGCGGCCGCGCGTGGAGTTGTACGACCTCCGCCGCGACCCCGCCGAAAAGCACGACCGGGCCCGTTCGGCCTCGCCGGACGTGCGACGCATGTACAAGGCGCTGTATGCCACGTTCGAAACGTGGTACCGGCGCGTGAACCGCCCCCTCGCCACGCGCAACGGCGACGACGCGCCGGAGATACCGGACCAGTTGCGCGCGCGGCTGCGGGCGCTGGGGTATTTGAACTGATGGCCGGCCGAAGCGGCAGAAAACGCGCTCTCGTCACGGGGATCACCGGGCAGGACGGCTCGTATCTCGCCGAGCTCCTGCTCGAAAAAGGATACGAAGTCCATGGGATCATCCGCCGCTCGTCGTCGTTCAACACCGCGCGCATCGAGAACATCTATCAGGATCCTCACGATCCCGAGCTGCGTCTCGTCCTGCACTACGGCGATTTGACCGACGGCTCCTCGCTCAACCGCATCCTGCGCATCGTCGAGCCGGACGAGATCTACAACCTCGGCGCGCAGAGCCACGTCAAGGTCTCGTTCGATACCCCCGACTACACCGGCGACGTGACCGGACTCGGCGCCACGCGCCTGCTCGAGGCCGTGCGCGATCTGCAGATCCGGCCGCGGATCTATCAAGCCTCCTCCTCGGAGATGTTCGGCAAAGTCACGGAGACGCCGCAGCGCGAAACGACGCCCTTCCATCCGCGCAGTCCCTACGGCGTGGCGAAGGTCTATGCGTACTGGATCACCGTCAACTACCGCGAGGCCCACGGCCTTTACGCCGTGAACGGCATCCTCTTCAATCACGAGTCGCCGCGCCGCGGCGAAACCTTCGTCTCGCGGAAGATCACGCGCGCCGTCGGCCGCATCAAGTTGGGTTTGCAGGACCGGCTGTATCTCGGCAATCTCGATGCGCGCCGCGACTGGGGCTACGCGAAAGACTACGTCGACGCCATGTGGCGGATGCTCAATCAGGACGAGCCGGACGATTACGTGATCGCTACCGGCGAGACGCACACCGTCCGCGAGATGTGCACGCAGGCCTTTGCGCGCGCGGGCGTCACGATCGAATGGCGCGGCGACGGCGCCACGGAGGCCGGCATCGACGCGGCCACAGGCGTGAGGCGGGTGGAGATCGATCCGCGTTACTTCCGGCCCAGCGAAGTCGATCTGCTCCTCGGCGATGCATCCAAGGCGAAGGCGAAGCTCGGCTGGACGCCCGCGACGCGGTTCCACGACCTGGTCGATCTGATGGTCGACGCCGATCTTCGCCTGGCCGGACGCGAGGCCGCCGGCGAAACGGTGCCTTGATGCGAAACGACAGCCGCATCTTCGTCGCCGGTCACCGCGGTCTCGTCGGCGCCGCCATCGTCAGGAAGCTCCAGCGCGAAGGCCACACGAACATCGTGACGCGCAGCCGCGCCGAGCTCGACCTGCTCGATCAGGCGGCCGTGCACGCCTTCTTCCGCGAAGCGAGGCCGGAGTTCGTCTTCGTCGCCGCGGCGCGCGTCGGCGGCATCGCCGCGAACGCCTCGCAGCAAGCCGATTTCCTCTACGAGAATCTCGTCATCGCCGCGAACGTCATTCATGCGGCGGCCGACGTCGTCGACAAACTGCTGTTCCTCGGCAGCTCGTGCATCTATCCGCGCGAAGCGCCGCAGCCGATCCGCGAGGAGGCGCTGCTCAGCGGTCCGCTCGAATGGACGAACGAAGGCTACGCCATCGCCAAGATCGCCGGGTTGAAGCTTTGCGAGCACTATCAGCGCCAGTACGGGAAGCGCTTCATCTCCGCCATGCCGACGAATCTCTACGGCCCGGGCGACAACTTCCATCCCGAGCACTCGCACGTGATCCCCGGCATGATGCGGCGCTTTCACGAGGCGAAGGCCGCGGGCAGGCCGGAAGCGGTGGTGTGGGGGAGCGGGACGCCGCGGCGGGAGTTTCTGCACGTCGACGATCTCGCGGAGGCGCTGTACCTGCTGATGCAAGTCTACGAGGAGCCGCTCTTCGTCAACGTCGGCAGCGGTACCGACTCGACGATTGCGGAACTGGCCCATGCCATGGCCGAGGCGGTTGGCTTCACCGGGTCAGTGGCGTTCGACCGGTCGAAGCCCGACGGCACGCCGCGCAAGCTGCTCGACGCCTCGCGCATGCAGGCCCTCGGCTGGCGCCCGAGCATTCCGCTGCGCGAAGGCCTGGCTCGCACGTACGCGTGGGCCGTGAAAAACGGAGTCTTCTCGTGAACGGGCGGCACGCGGCTCTCCCGGAGGGGGCGGGGTTCCCTTGAGTGGGCCGGGGGCAGTTCCCCAGCCGGCGCCGATGACGGTCGACCGGGAAGCGTGGCGGCGGGAGCTCCATCTCTCGAACTTCGTCAACACCGCCTATCAACTGCGCGATCTCGAGACGTGCGCGGGCGTGCGGCGGGTGCTGATCGTCGGGCCGGGACAGGGACTCGACGCGCACGTCCTTCGCTGGCGGGGATACGAGATCACGACGTTCGACATCGACGAGACCTTCGGGCCCGATCACGTCGGCAGCGTGCACGACATGGCCCGCTTCGGCGACGCGGCCTTCGACGCCGTCATCGCCTCGCACGTGCTGGAGCATCTGGCCGTGCCGCACCTCGACGCCACGCTCGCCGAGATCGCCCGCGTGGCCCGCCACGCGCTCGTCTACCTGCCGATCGCCGGACGCCACCTACAGGCGCGGCTCTATCCCGGCTTCGGCCGGCGCGAGCTCTCGGTCGCCGCCGACGTCTTCAACTGGCTCGAGAAGCCGGACGGCATGACGCCGCGCTACATGCAGGGGCAGCACTTCTGGGAGATCGGCCTGCGCGGATTCCGGGTTCGCGATCTCCTGGCCCGTTTCGCGCCGCACTTCGAAGTCCTGCAGCATTACCGCAACCCCGATTGGCTGGCTAGCTACAACTTCGTGCTCCGGTCGAAGCGCCACGTCCGATGAAGATCGTCTACTCGTACAACAAGCGCGGCTTCGAGGCGGAGATGTTCCGCGAAGAGATGTTCGCTCCGCGCGACGACCGCTACGAGTTCATCCCGCTCAATCACGATCCCTACGTCGAGCCGTCGCGCTATCTGCGCGCGCAGTTGCTGGACAATCTCTATTTCGCGCGCGATGCGGGGCTGATGCGCCTCTACGCCGACGTCAAAGCGATGATCGGCGACCTCGGCGCCGACGCGCTGCTGGTCGACAACGCCTTTCCCTATCATCCCGACTTCCTGCGCAAGCTGGACGTCTTCAAGGTGCTGCGCACGACCGACGGTCCGATGGCCGCGTACGACCGCGACTTCGCGTACGTCCACGCCTACGACCAGGTGCTCTTCCACAGCCCCGCGTACAGCCGCGACATGGGGATGGAGGAGAAACTGCGCTACGTCGGCGCGAAGGATGCCCGTTTCTGGCCGCTCGGCGTGTTCTCGCGGATGTACGACCATGCGCAGACCGAGGAGACGATCCTGGCGCACGAGCGCGACGTCGACGTCGTCTTCGTCGGCGCGGCCGTCCCGAACAAGATGCCGCTGCTGGCCAAAGTCCAGAAAGCCTTCGGCCGGCGCTGCGTCATCCGCGGCCTTTCCTCGCTAAAGCGGAACGTCTATTACAACGTCAAGTTCGGCTTCCCCGGCTGGCTGCGGCCGATTGCCTTCGAGGAGTACGTGCCGCTGTACCAGCGGGCCAAGATCGGCTTCAACGTCCACAATCGCGGCGACTACACCGTGGGCAGCTACCGCCTGTTCGAGCTTCCCGCGAACGGCGTGATGCAGATCTCGGACGGCGGCGTCCATCTCGACTCGTTTTTCAAAGCCGGCGAAGAGATCGTCGGCCACAGCGGCGACGACCTTGTCGACAAGATCCGCTATTACCTCGAGCACGACGGCGAACGGAATCGCATCGCCCTGGCCGGTTATCGCAAGGTGATACACGAAGACCTGATGAGCGTTCGGCTGCGCCGCGCGGGCGAGCTGATCGAAGACGGCATCCGCCTGAAAAAATCGCGCGGCCGCGCTGCGATGACGGCATGACCTCAACCCTCGATCTGCTCGGCCTGAGACGGCGCGCCGCGATGTCGCTGTTCGGCGCCGACGGTACCCTCCGCCGGCGGCTGCAGATGGGCTTCCTCTGGAACATCGTCGCGGCGGTGTTCAATCAGGGGAGCACCTTCCTGCTCGGCCTGGTCGTGGCCAACATCGTCGGCCGCGAGCAGTTCGGCGTCTACGCGCTGCTGCAGAGCACGATCATGCTCTTCGCCAACGTCGCCCAGTTCGCCATGGGCCTCACGACGACGAAGTACGTCGCCGAGTTCCGTTCCTCCGACAAGGCCCGCGCCGCGCGCGTCCTCGCCGCCTCGCTCTCCGTCGCGACCGTCGCCGGCGTCGCCGCGGCCGCGATCGTCTGGCTCGCGGCGCCCGCCATCGCCGGACGAATCCTCGGCCATGCGGAGATCGCATCGCTGATCCGCATTGGCGCCCCTGCCATCGCCTTCATCGTCGTCGCCGGCGTGTGCACCGGCGGTCTGGCCGGCTTCGAGAACTTTCGCTACATCGCCATCTGCGGCGTCATCAGCGGCATCGTCTACATCGGCGCGGGCGCATTCGCCGCGGTGCAGTGGGGCCTGCCAGGCGTCGTGGCGTCCGTGGCCGTCAGCGCCGCGATTCAGGCGGCCATCCTCCTCGTCCTCGTCCTGCGCGAGGCGCGGCGCCAGGGGGTCACTCCCGGCATCGAGGCGTTCCGCAGGATTCCGCTGGAGATGCCGCTGCTGACCGGCTTCGCCTTTCCGGCGGCGCTGGCGGGGTTCAGCACGCTGCCGACGCTCTGGATCGTCAATGCCGTCGTGGCGCGGCAGGCGGCCGGACTCACCGAGGTGGCGCTCTTCACGGCGGCGAACTCGATCCGCCTGATCGTCACGTTCGTGCCGTATCTCATCTGCGGCGTCGGCGCGTCGGTGCTCAACAATTATCGAGGTGCGAACGACGGTGACGGCTACCGCCGGGCCTTTTGGGCGAATCTCGTGGTGGTCGCATCGACCACGGTTTTGGCCATCTTGGTCGTGATGACCGGCTCGTCGCTGATCCTGCGCGCGTTCGGCCGCGGGTTCGCCGAGGGGCGCGGCGCATTGCTCATCATCATCGCGGCGACGTTGCCGGAGGCGCTTAGCGTCGCCTTCTATCAAATCGTCCAGGCGCGGGAGCGAATGTGGAGCTCGCTCTTTCGCATCGTGCTGCCGCGCGACAGCTCCGTGATCGTCAGCGCGCTTCTGCTCGTTCCCCGCTACGGCGCCTCCGGCGCCTGCATGGCCTATTTGATCGGATCGACCGTCAGTCTTTTGACTATCCTCCTGCTCGTGCGGGAGCTCGGAATCTCGCCTCGATGATCGATCCGCCGCCGCCAGAAATGTTCGCTTGCAGTGATCTTGTTCGGACGGTCCACGTACCCCGTGCAGCCTGACCTCGTCACGTTTCTCAAGGATCGCCGTCTCTGGACCAGTCCCGCCGTCGGAATGATCCTGATCCTTCTATTGACGAACGCGGCCGTGGTCCATTGGAGCGACGTCATCCACGCTCCGCCGGGAGCCCGCCGGGTGGAGCAGGGGATGTTCCTCACGAACCTGAAGAAGTCGGAGCGGCCGGTGCGCTTCGACTGGTCGATCGGCGATCACCTCGACGAATTCGAGCGCTACATCCCCGACTCGCGGAAGACGCGCCTAGTCATCCTCAGCGGGATGTCGCAGATGTACACGATCAACGAATACAAGCCCGGCGACGAGACCATCTCCGAATGCATGGACGACGCGCTGGCGCCGCACGGCACGCGCGTCTTCGGCCTGGCCGCGCCGAATCTCAGCCACGAGGAAGCGCTGTTCCTCCTGCTCACGACGTTGCGCCGTCCGGAGACGAAGCCGTCTTGGTTCATCTTCGCCGTGGCATTCGAGAAGCTCCGCGAATTCGATCTCCGGCCGCAGTACCAGGCGTATCTGGCGGCGCATCCCGACGTCGTGGCCGCATGGCGCGACGTGGCCGTCCGCCACCGCCGCGAATATCCGCTGGCGACGCGGAAGATGCTCGCCACGCTCGATGCGATCTCGAAGAACAACGCCCCCGGCCAGAAGACCTTTGAAGCCACGCTTCGCGCCGGCGCGGCGGAGGTCGTGCCGCTGATCAAAGAGCGGAAGAACCTCAACGGCCACGTGCAGACCACGATCTTCAATTTCCGCAACGACCTGTTCGGCATCACCAACATGACCAAGCGGCCGATCATCCCCGAGCGCTACGACACGAACCGCGAGTTCCTCGGATTGATGGCCGACGTCGCGCGCGAGCACGGTGTCGGCGTGATGATGTACGTCGTTCCGTTCAATCCGCGCGCGGAAAACCCGTACATCCCCGAGGAGTACAGCGCGTTCAAGAGCTGGCTGTCGGAGTTCGGACGGCAGAAGCAGATCCCGATGGCCAACCTCGAGAACGCCGTCCCCATCGACGATTGGGGGACGTTCTTCGGCGGCCCCGACTTCAAGCACTTCAAGGGCGAAGGCCACCGCCGGACCGCCGCCGCGCTGCTGCAGGCGTTCGGCCCGGAGCTCGGAGGCGGCCGGTGATTTTCACCAGCTACACCTACGTCGTATTCCTGATCGCGGCGTTCGTCATCCACTGGATGCTGCCGCGGCGCGCGCAAAAACCGTTTCTCATCCTGGCGAGCTACCTCTTCTACGCCAGCTGGGATTGGCGCTTCTGCTTCCTTCTGCTCGGCCTTTCGGTCTTCAACTGGATCTACGCGCGCAACGTGCTGGCTCGCGAGGAGCCGGGTCCGCTCTGGCCCGGCGTGCTCGTCAACCTCGCGCCGCTGGTGTTCTTCAAGTACACGGCCTTTCTGTGGGCCAATGCGGCGGCGGCCGGCCGGCTGTTCGGCGCGCAATGGCATCAGAATCTTCCCTTCGCGATTCTCCTGCCGCTGGGCATTTCGTTCTTCACGTTCCAGGGCGTGGCGTATCTGGTCGACGTCGCCTCCGGCGAGGAGGACTTCGCCCTCGCGGACTTCCTCTTGTACAAGGCGCTGTGGCCTCAGTTGATCGCCGGACCGATCGTGCGGCCGGGCGAGATCCGGGGCGACATCGAGCGCGTGCGCACGATCGACTACGACGACTGCGCCGAGGGGGCGCGGCGGATCCTCATCGGCTTCTTCAAGAAAGTCGTCCTGGCCGACAACCTCGCGCCGGTCGTCGACTCCGTCTTCATCTCCCACACGCCGAACGGTCTCGATGCCGCGTTCGCCGTGCTCGGGTTCGGGCTGCAGATCTACTTCGACTTCAGCGCGTATTCGGACATCGCCATCGGCTCGGCGCGGCTCTTCGGCTTCCATTTCCCCGAGAACTTCGACTTCCCGTACCGTTCGCGCTCGCCGCAGGAATTCTGGACGCGCTGGCACATGACGCTGTCGCGGTGGATTCGCGACTACGTCTTCACGCCGCTGGTGTTCGCCACGCGCGGCCGGCCGGCGTTGTCCGCGCTCTGGCTTCTCGTGGCTATGGCCGCGGTCGGCCTGTGGCACGGCGCGCAGTGGACCTTCGTGGCCTGGGGCGTGTGGCACGGGCTCCTGCTGCTCTCGAATCAGACGCTGCTCAAGCGTTTCTTCGCCCGCGCGGGCGAGTCGCGCCTCCGCGGCTTCGCCGCCGCGGCCGTGACGTTCGTGCTGGTGACGGCGGGATGGCTGCTCTTCCGCGCCGAGTCGCTGGCGCAGGCGGCCGATTTCCTCAAAGCGATCGTCACCGTACGCGGCGGCGCCCGTCCTTCCACGCTGCGCCTCAACGGCCTGCTCTTCGTGTTCTTCGGTTTCTTCGGCCTGATGGCCGCGCAGACGTTGGCGGCGATGCCGCTGCCGCGCTGGGTCCGCAACCCGGTCGTGTGGGGCGTGGCGCGGCCGGTCGGGTATGCGCTGCTCATCCTGGCCGTGATCATCCTCGACCAGGAAGCGAAGAAGTTCGTCTACTTCCAGTTCTGATGCCGACACTATGGTCCAGGTGGCTCGATCTCGTGGACGCTGCGCCCGACGCGCCGGCGGTCGTGCACGCCAAGGCAGGGGAGGAGCCGTTCCGCTGGCGGCGCGGCGAGCTGCTCGCCGCCGCCTCGCGCTACGCGGCCCAGCTGGCCGCCGAGGGCGTCCGCCCCGGCGACGTCTGCGCGTTGATCGTCCGCCACCATCGCGATTTCTATCCGCTCTATCTCGGCGTCGCGGCCATCGGAGCGTTGCCGGCGGTGCTGGCCTATCCGAATCCTCGTTTGCACCCCGCGAAGTTTCGCGAAGGACTGATGGGGATGAGCCGCCGCTCCGGTCTCGACTGGCTCCTCGTCGAGCGCGACCTCGAGGCCATCGTGCGGCCGTTGACCGCCGGTTCCGGCAGCACGATCCGCGAGCTGCTCTTTCCGCTGGAATGGAACCGCGGCGCCGGCGAGGTCATGGAGGTCTTTCCTCCCGGCCCCGCCGACGACGCCGCGCCCTGCCTGTTGCAGCACTCCTCGGGGACGACCGGCCTGCAGAAGCCGGTCGTGCTCTCCCATCGCGCCGTGCTTGAACATGTATCCGTGTACAGCCGTTCGATCGCCTTGTCGCCGTCGGACCGCGTCGTCAGCTGGCTGCCGCTCTACCACGACATGGGACTGATCGCGGCGTTCCATCTGCCGCTGGCCAGCGGCATCCCGACTATGCAGCTCGATCCATTCGAGTGGGTGGCGGCGCCGATCCTGCTGTTGGAAGCGATCGCCGCGGAGCGCGGCACGCTGACGTGGTTGCCGAACTTCGCCTACAACCTCCTGGCAGACCGCTGCCGCGACGACGAGATGGAAGGGATCGCGCTCGACTCCATGCGCATGTTCATCAACTGCAGCGAGCCGGTGCGCGCGGAGAGCCACGCCCGTTTTCTGGCGCGCTTCGCCCGATACGGCGTGCGGCCGGAGATGCTGGCGGCGTGCTACGCGATGGCCGAGACGACGTTCGCGGCGACGCAGACCGCGCCCGGCGAGCCGGCGCGCGTCGTGGCCGCGTCGCGCGAGGCGCTGGCCGAGGGGCGCGTTCGCAGCGCCGGAGCGGGCGACGTCGTGCGGGCCTGCGTCTCCTCGGGACGTCCGATCGCCGGCTGCGTCGTCGAGGCCGTCGACGGCGAGCGCCGTCGGCTGCCGGCCGGCCAGGTCGGCGAGTTGAGGATCCGCTCCGGCTCGATGTTCGACGGCTATCGCCACTATCCGGAGAAGACGGCCGAGGTGCTCGCGGACGGGTGGTACTACAGCGGCGACTACGGCTTCATCGACGGCGGCGAATGCTTCGTGGTCGGGCGCAAGAAGGACATCGTCATCATCGCCGGCAAGAACATCTATCCCGAGGACGTCGAGGACCTCGTCGGCAACATCGACGGCGTCCTGCCCGGCCGCGTCGTCGCCTTCGGCGTCGACGACGACGCGCTCGGCACCGAACAGCTGTGCGTCGTGGCCGAGACCGAATGCGCCGGCGACGATGCGCAAGGACGTCTCCGCCGCCGGATCGTGGAGGCGGCAATGCAAATTGACATCACCGTATCGCGTGTGTACCTTGTCTCGCCCCGCTGGCTCGTGAAGAGCTCATCCGGAAAGCCGAGCCGCAACGGTAACCGCGTGCGTGTACTGGAGGAGCTCGGCGCCGCTGCGGCCGCCCAAACCGAATGATTTCTCCCGAACTGAAAGACATCATCCTGCGCGTGCTTCGCCTCGACGACGTCGAACTGCACGACGCCACCACGGCGGCGGAAGTCCCGGGATGGGACTCGCTTTCCCACGTCGCCATTCTGTCGGCGGTCGAGGAGGCATACGGAATCCGTTTCCGCACCATGGACATCCTCCGCCTCCGCACCGTCGGCGATCTGCAGGCGCTCGTCGACCGCAAGTCGGGCACCGCATCGGGGGCTCGCCCATGAGCGTGGTGCTGGGAATCAATGCCTTTCACGCCGCCGCCTCGGCCGCGCTGCTGGTCGACGGCCAGCCGGTCGCCGCGATCGCCGAGGAGCGGCTGAACCGCGTCAAGTACTACGCCGGGTTCCCCAAGCACGCCATCCTCGAGTGCCTGAGAATCGCCGGCGTCGGCTTCAGGGACATCGATGCCGTGGCCATCGGGCGCGATCCCTCGGCGAACCGCGTCAAGAAGATGGAGTACACGCTGTCGCACCCGACTAAGCTCTTGAATCTGCTGAAGGTGCGTTCGTCGCGTGCACGGCTCGACGACCTCAAGGCGCTCCTGGCCGAGGAGTGCGGCGCGAATGCCGCCGATCTCCGCTTCGACGAGCACCAGGTCGAGCACCACCTCGCGCACGTCGCCAGCGCCTATTTCTGTTCGCCGTGGGAGCGCGCGGCCGGCTTTTCCGTCGACGGCTCCGGCGACTTCGTCACGGCCATGCTGGCCGACTGCGCCGGCGACACGATCAACGTCAAGAGCAAGATCTACGTGCCGCACTCGCTCGGCAATCTCTACATGATGGTGTGCGAGTTCATCGGCTACGGTAAATACGGCGACGAGGGGAAGGTCATGGGCCTCGCGCCCCTCGGACAAAACGCCTACAAAGAGACGTTCGACGGCATGATCGAGCTCACCGGCGAGGGCGTCCGCCTCGATCCGAGCTACTTCATGCCCTTCGGCTCCAATCCCGGCATGTCCATCACCGACGACGGCGAGATGATCGTGCACCGCCAATACTCCGAGCTCATGACCCAGCGCTTCGGGCCGGCGCGCAAGCCCGGCGAGGAGCTCTCGCAGCGCGACATGGACCTCGCCTTCGGCGTGCAGTACGTTTTCGAAAAGGGCTACATGCACCTGCTGCAGATCCTCCACCGCATGGTGCCGGTCGAGCGCGTGGCCATCGCCGGCGGCTGCGCGCTCAACAGCGTCGCCAACGGCAAGCTGTTCGACGAGACGCCATTCCGGGAAACGTGGATCCAGCCCGCGGCCGGCGACGACGGCTTGGCCCTCGGCGCCGCGCTGTACGTGAGCAACTGCCTTCTTCTCGAAGGAAAGCGATACGAGATGGTGCACGCCTATCTCGGCTCCGAGTACTCCGACGACGTCATCGAGGCCGAGCTGCAGAAGCGCGACGTGCCGTACGAGCGCCTCGACCGCGACGCGCTCATCGAGCGGACCGCGGACGAGATTGCCGCCGGCAACGTCGTCGGCTGGTATCAGGGACGGATGGAGTGGGGCCCGCGGGCGCTGGGCAACCGTTCCATCATCACCCATCCCGGCTTCCCCGGCATGAAGGATATCCTGAATGCCCGCATCAAGCGGCGGGAATGGTTTCGTCCTTTCGCCCCCGCCGTCCTGGCCGAGCGGCAGGCGGAGATCTTCGAGCACGACCATCCGTCGCCGTTCATGCTGCACGTCTACAAGATCCGGCCGGAGTGGCGGGCGCGCATCTCCGCCGTCAACCACGAGGACAACACCGGCCGGCTGCAGAGCGTGGCCCGCAACGAGAACCCGATGTATTACGACCTCATCCGCGCGTTCGAGCGGAGGAGCGGGATCCCGGTCGTGCTCAATACGAGCTTCAACGAGAACGAGCCGATCGTGAATACGCCGGCGGAAGCGATCGACTGCTTCGTCCGGACGCGCATGGACGTCCTGTCGATCGGCTCGTTCTTCTGCAAGAAAACAGCGTGTTGAAAGGCGTGACGGCCGCGGCCGGCGTCGACTTGCGCGTCGAGGACGGCGTCGGACGGCGGTGCATCGAATTCATCGAGCCGGGACGCGTGCTCCTCTCCCGCCGCGACGTTCTCTACGAAGCGCCGTCGCCGGACGCGGCGCCGCGGCGCATCGGCTCGTTTCCCGTGCCGGCCTGGAAGCGCGCCGCCGCCGCCGCCCGCCCCGCGCAGCGCGCCCTCCGCTTCATGTACTACAACGTCCTTCCGCTGCACGACGGCTCGATCTTTCTCACCTTCGGCACGAGCGCCGGCGTTTGGCGCGACGGCGCGATCGTGCCGCTTCGGGGTATCGTCCGGCCGTCCCGCGTCCTCCGTTCCGGTGCGGCCCTCGGCTCCGACGGCGCCGTCTACTTCGGCGAGTACCTCGATAACGCCGAGCGCGGAGTCATGCGCGTCTACCGCTACAGCGCCGGAAGCGACGGCGTCGAAGTCGTCCACGCCTTCGCGCCGGGCGAAGTCCGCCACGTTCACGGCATTTACGCCGATCCGTTCGACGGCAGCCTGTGGTGCCTGAGCGGCGACGTCGCAGGGGAGTGCCGCGTCATGCGGACGTCCGACGGCTTCCGGACGCTCGACGTCGTCGGGTCGGGAGACGAGTCGTGGCGCACGGTGAGCCTGCAGTTTTCCGCCGACGCCGTCTTCTATGCGATGGACGCGGAGCACACGCAGAATCACCTCATGCGCATCGACCGCCGCACCGGCCAGCGCACGAGCATCGGGCCTGTGGGAGGTCCGGTCTATTACTCGGCGGCGGCCGGCGGGCAGCTGTTCTTCGGCGTGACCGCGGAGCTCTGTCCCAGCCAGGCCGAGCCGCAGGCGGAGCTCTGGTGCGTCGATCCGGCGTCGGAGCGCCATCGCCGCGTGGCCACGCTCCGCAAAGACGTTTACAACGTCCGCTACTTCATGCCCGGGACCATCGATTTCGCCCGCGGTCCCCGCGACGGCGCGCGGCTCTTTTTCCGAGCCACGGCGCTTGCCGGCGACGGCCGCACGTTCTCTCTCCCGGTACCGGTTTCGATGTGAGCGCGAATCCAGAGCCGTTTCCGCAGCGTCCTCTCGCGCCGCACGCCGGCACGAGCCGGATCTCGCTGCGCTTCGCCGCGGCGGTCGTCGGCATCTACCTCGTGGCCTTGCTCGTGGTGGCTTTCGCCGGCGCGCTCGATGCAGCCAGCCGCCAAGTGCTGTGGCCCGTCGCCGCGACGCTCGCTTCCGTGGCCGTGCTGGTGCTGACGATCCGATGGCGCGACCGGTTCGCGTCGTATTTCGAGATCGGCGTCGTCTATGCCGGCGTCGTTGCCCTCTACGCCGTCGTCCCGCCGGTGATCGCCATGATCACGCATTTCGAGTTTTCGCCGGACAGGGACGGACGTCTCTCGGCCGGGCAGCCGACGCCGCCGCAGGTGGCCTCGATCATCTGGTGGTACGCCATCTACGCCGCCGCTTTTTGTGCGTTCTATCTGCTCGCGCGGCCGAGGCACTCGCTGCCGATTGCGCCGGACCGGTTCCGCGGGTGGGCGGTGCCGATCTCGGCGGCGATCCTCCTGGTGGTGGCAAAGCTTTTCGACGTCGTCGTGGCGTTGCTGTTCGGCGCCCCCGGCGGCACGTACAGCGAAAGCTATCTGTTCGCGCGCGGGCTGCCGGTCCTCTGGAGGCAGATGGCGAACGTCTTCCAGGGGATGGAGATCACGCTGCAGATCGTCATTCTCGCCGCGCTCTTCTGCCACTACCGGCGCACGAAATGGATCATCCTGATCTTTGTCGCGGCGCTGGTGTGCTGGACGGTGCTCCGGCGCGGCGCGCGGACGGACTTGGCCATCGTCGTCATCGCGGCCATGCAACTGCGCGATCTCCTCGTCCGGCGCATTTCGTTCCGCGCCATCGCCGCGGCCGGCGTCGCGGGCTTTGCGCTGTTTCTGGCGATCAGCGTGCTGCGGACCGAGAGCGCGTTTCGAATGCCGACCGCCGAGGAGCTCTCCGTCTCCGGCACGGACTTCGAGGGGATCTTCGACACTGCCTACGACCTGAAGTATCTCCAGCAGGCCTCCGGCGCGTTCCGCGGAAAACCTGCTCTGCTGTTCGCCGACGTCGCCGGCGTCGTTCCGCAGCAGTTTCTGCCGTTTCCGAAGACCTCGGCCGCGCTCTGGTATGTGATCACGTACTATCCGACGATCTTTGCGGAGGGCGGGGGCCTCGCCTTCGGCGTCGTGGCCGAGGCCATCGTCGGCTACGGCGCAATCGAGCTGCTCCTCCGCGGCGCCTTCGTCGGAATTCTCCTGGCCCTGCTCCAGCGATGGTACGTGCGCGGCCGGGGCGGCGTGATCTTCATGGCGTTCTATGTCTGGATGACGGTCATGTCCTATCAGATGTGCCGGAACACGACGCTCAGCATTGTGAGCCAGACGTTGTACCGCTTCGTGCCGGCTGTGGTGGCGACGTTGCTGCTCGCCGCGGCTCTGCGGCGCGGCCGGCAGTTGCGCCGCAGACTGCTGGCGTCCTGACGATGCGAATCCTGCACTGCATTGCGACGATGGGCGAGGGGGGCGCCGAGCGTCAGCTCGTCTACCTCGCCGAAGCGCAGGTGCGCAGGGGGCACGAAGTCCATGTGGCTTTGCTGCGGGACGGGCCGAATTCGCACCGCCTGCGCGCCAGCGGCGCCGTCGTTCATCTGCTCCGCCATGCCGGCAACCGCGATCTTCGGATCGTCGTGCGCCTGGCGCGGCTGATCGGCGCAGTTCGTCCCGACGTCGTACAGAACTGGCTTCCGCAGATGGATGTGATGGGAGGTCTTGCGGCGACGTTGCGCCGGGTCCGCTGGATCGCCACCGAGCGCAGCCGGGCCGAGGCCTATCCGTCGTCTCCCCTGGTGCATCTGCGGGTCATGCTGGTCCGCCGCGCGCGCATGGTCGTGGCGAACTCCGGCGGCGGCGCGCAGTACTGGCGCTCCGTCGCGCCGCGCGTGTCTACCGTCGTCGTGCCCAACGCCGTTCCGGTCGACGATCTGCGGCACGTCGCGCCGGCGGACCTCGACGGTGTGCGGCGTCCGGTGATCCTCTACGCAGGCCGGCTGAGCGCCGAGAAAAACGTCGCCACGATTCTGGAGGCGATGGCGCGCGAGCCGCTGCGGCAGGCTTCGCTCGTCGTCTGCGGCAGCGGTCCTCTCCGCGCCGCGCTCGAGCAGCGCGCCCGCGACCTCGGCATCGCGGACCGCGTGACCTTCGCCGGCTTCGTCGACCCGTTGACGCCGCTGCTCAAAGCCGCCGACGTCTTCGTCTCGGCGAGCTTTTTCGAAGGACATCCGAACGCCGTTCTTGAAGCGCTGGCGTGCGGATGCCCGGTCGTCGTCTCCGACATTCACGCCCACCGCGAGTTTTTGAACGAGGCGTGCGCGCGTTTTTTCGATGCCACCGACGTCGATGCCCTGGCCGCGGCCGTGGCCGCGGCGCTGGGCGACCGCTCCGGAACCGCCGCGCGCGTGGCCGAGGCGCGCAACGTCGTGACCATGCTCGACCCCGTCCGCGTCGCGGACCTCTACGACGACGTGTACCGCCGCGTCGCCTCCGCCACATGAAACCGCGCCTGCTCGAGATTCTCCGCTGCCCCCATTGCCAGGCCGCGCTGGCGCTCCTCGACGCCGAGGAGCGCGCCGGCGAGATCGTGTCCGGCGTCCTCGTCTCGCCGTGCGGTCTTCGCTACCCCGTCGTGCGATCGATCCCGCGCTTCGTGCCCTCCGATAACTACGCGAGCAATTTCGGATTTCAGTGGAACGAGTTCCGGCAGACGCAGCTCGACAGCACCTCCGGCGTGCCGATCTCGCGCGGGCGTTTTCTGCGGGAGACGGGGTGGAGCGGCGAGCGGATCGGCGGCAAGCTCGTGCTCGACGCGGGCTGCGGCGCCGGGCGTTTCGCGGAGATCGCCCTCTCTCTTGGCGCCGAGGTCGTGGCCATCGACTACTCCGACGCCGTCGACGCCGCGCACGCGAACCTCGGATCGCAGTCGAGCTTTCACGCCGTGCAGGCGGACGTGTACCGCCTGCCGTTCTCTCCCGGCACGTTCGACTTCGTCTACAGCCTCGGCGTGCTGCAACACACGCCCGATGCCTGGGCGGCCGTGCGGGCCCTCGTCGGTCCGTTGAAAGCGGGAGGGGAGATCGCCGTCGACTTCTATCTCCGGCGCTGGACGACGCTCCTGCAGCCGAAGTATTGGCTGCGGCCGTTCACGCGCAGGGTTCCGGCGCGGCGGCTGTTCGCCTTTCTGCAGAGGCTCGTCCCGGGAATGCTCCGCGCGAGCCGCCGCCTGAAGCGCATTCCGGTCGCCGGCAGGTACGCCGCGCGCCTCGTGCCGGTGGCGGATTACGCCGGTGTCTACCCGCTGAGCGAGCGCCAGCTCGCCGAGTGGGCTCTGCTCGACACCTTCGACTGGCTCGCGCCGCGCTACGACCGGCCGCAGAACGCGCGCACGCTTCGGAAGGAGCTGAGCGCGGCGGGGCTCGTGGACGTCGAAGTGTTTCGCGCCGATCACCTCACCGGCCGCGGACGAAAGCAACCGTGATGCGCCTCGGCATCGATACCTCGACCTTGGGCGGCGGCGGCAGTTTCACGCACCTGCGCGAAGTGCTCCAAGCCGTCGAGCCGGAGCGCCACGGTTTCTCGCGCGTCACCGTGTGGGGATCGAAGAAGGTCATGGCCCTCCTGCCGTCGGGCAAGCCGTGGCTCGTCGCCGTCCACGAGCCGATGCTCGACGGTCCGCTGCCGCAGCGCGTGGCGTGGCAATGCTTCCGCTTCGAGAAGCTCGTCCGCGACGCCGCGGACCTCCTGTTCATTCCGGCCGGCTCATATCAGGGCTCGTTTCATCCGTACGTGGCCATGTCGCGCAACGCTCTCCCGTTCGACACCGCCGAGCGACGCCGCTACGGCGTGTCGAAGAACCGCCTGCGGCTCTTCCTCCTGCACTATGCGCAGAGGAACACGTTCCGCCGCGCGGACGGCGTCATCTTCCTGACCGATCAGGGGCGGCGCCTGGTCGAGCCGCAGGTCCGCATGCGCGGCGACGTGATCACGATCCCCCACGGCGTCAGCGAACAATTCCGCAAAGAACCGCGGCCGCAGCAGCCTGCCGGCGCCTACTCCGAGGCGCGCCCGTTCCGCTTCACCTACGTCTCCACGATCGACGTGTACAAGTTCCAGTGGACCGTCGCGGAGGCCGTGGCGCGCCTGCGCGGCGAAGGCTTGCCGGTTGCCGTCGACTTCGTCGGTCCGGCCTACGGTCCCTCGCTGCGCATGCTCGAAGCGACGCTCCGGCGCGTCGGGGAAAGCGATGCCATCCGCTACCTCGGTCCGGCCGCTCCCGCCGATCTCGCCGGCGTCTACCACGGCGCCGACGCCTTCGTCTTCGCCAGCTCGTGCGAGAACATGCCGAACGTGCTGCTCGAGGCGATGGCCGCGGGACTGCCGATCGCCTGCTCGTCGCGCGGCCCGATGCCGCAATTCATCGGCGACGCCACCGTCTATTTCGATCCGGAGGACGCCGCCAGCATCGCCGCGGCGCTGCGCGAGCTTTTCGTCGACGACGGCCTGCGCCGCCGGATTGCCGCCGGCGCCTACGAGCGCGCCCGCTCCTGGTCGTGGGAGCGCTGCGCCCGCGAGACGTTCGATTTTCTGGCCGCGGTCGGGCGCAAACATCAACCGCGGGAGCGCGCCGCCTGATGTGCGGAATCACCGGCTTCGCCCTCGCCAACGACTCCGCCGCTCCTCCGCTCGAACGGATGTACACGACGCTTTCCCATCGCGGGCCGGACGATCGCGGCATCTATGTTTCGCCGGACGGCCGCGTTGGCCTGGCGCAATGCCGTCTCGCCGTCATCGACCTCAGCGCGGCCGCGCATCAGCCGATGAGCGACGCCTCCGGCACCGTCTGGATCACGTTCAACGGCGAGATCTACAACTTCAAGGATGTGCGGCGCGAGCTCGAGTCGCGCGGCCGCCGCTTTCGCTCGGCCAGCGACACCGAGGTCGTCGTGGAGGCGTATTGCGAATGGGGCGAGGAGTTCCTCTCCCGGCTTCACGGCATGTTCGCGCTGGCGATCTACGACGGCGGGCGAAGGCGGCTCCTGCTCGCCCGCGACCGCGCGGGTGAGAAGCCGCTGTTCTACCGCCATGCGGGCGGCAAGCTGTCGTTCGCGTCCGAGCTGAAGGCCTTGCTCGCCGATCCCGCGTTCCCTAGGACGATCGACGTGCGGTCGCTCGACTTTTACCTCGCCTACGGCTACGTGCCGGGAGAGATGTCGATCTTCGAAGGGACGGCCAAGCTCGGCCAGGGCGAGGCGCTCACCTTCGATCTGGCCGGCGGCACGCTGCGGAAGTGGCGCTATTGGCGTTTGCCCGAGGCCGGCGCTGTCCGCGCGTCGGAGGAAGAGCTGATCGAGGAACTCGACCACCGTCTCGAAGCCGCCGTCCGCCGACAGCTCGTGGCCGACGTGCCGGTCGGAATCCTCTTGAGCGGCGGTCTCGATTCCAGCCTCGTCACGGCCATGGCCGCGCGCGTGTCGTCGCGGCCGGTGAAGACGTTCACGATCTCCTTTCCCGGCCACGCCGGGCACGACGAGGCGCCGTTCGCGCGCATGGTGGCGAATCATTTCGGCACCGAGCACGCGGAGCTAGCCGCGGAAGCCGCGACGCTCGAGCTGCTTCCGATGCTAGCCAGGCAATATGACGATCCGATCGCCGACCACTCGATGGTGCCGACGTATCTCGTCTCCCGCCTCATCCGCCGCGAGGCCACGGTGGCCCTCGGCGGCGACGGCGGCGACGAGCTTTTCGGCGGCTACCATCATTATCAGTGGCTGCTGCGCGAAGAGCGGCTGCGCGGCTACGCGCCGCGGCCGTTGCGGCGCCTGGCCGGCGCGGCGGCGTCGCACCTTCTGCCGGTCGGCACCCGAGGGCGCAATCACATCATCGGCCTGTCGAACGACACCGGCTACAGCATCGCCCACATCAATCTCTACTTCGACGCGCGGACGCGGCGCGCTCTGTTGCGGCCGTACGGCGTAGCCTTCGACCGCGTCCCGGAGCGCTATCGCGCCGCCTTGACCGATCCGGGCGACTCGGCGCTGCGCCGCGGGATGGAGACGGACTTCCGTACTACCATGGCGGACGATTACCTCGTGAAAGTCGATCGGGCCAGCATGCTCAACTCGTTGGAGATCCGGGCGCCGTTCCTGGACGTGCCGGTCGTCGAATTCGCGTTCGGCCGCGTTCCCGACGAGCTGAAGGTCACGGAGCGCGAACGGAAGATCCTGCTGCGCCGCCTCGGCGCCCGGCTCCTTCCGCCGCAGCTCGACCTCACGCGCAAGCAGGGATTCACCATGCCCATCGACAACTGGGCGCAGGGCGAGTGGGGACGGTTCATGGAGGCGACGCTGCGGCAGAGCGACTCGTTCGACCGCAAGACCGTCGACGCGCTGATCGCCGGCCAGCGGCGCGGCCGCGTGGGCGCGCATCGCATGTACGCGCTCGCGTTCTTCGAGCTTTGGCGCCGCGAGTACGGCGCGACGTTTTGATGAAGCCTTCGAACAAGCAGCCCCGCGCGGTGGAGACGCCGGCGATGTCGCGGCCGGAGCGGGCCATGGCCTTCGCCATCGCCGCCGCCGTGGCGATCATTCCGATCGCGCTCTGGCCGTGGGCCGACGACTCGTCGCGGCTTCCGAAAGCGTTGTTGCTCCGGGCCACGGCGATCGTCGTCGTCGCGCTCGCCGGCATCGGCCTGCTCTGGTCAGGCCGCGTGCCGTGGAAGGAGTGGCGAAGCGACCGCTTCGTTTTTCTCGCCGGCGCGATCGTCGCCTGGTGGGGGATCAGCGCGGTCGTGGCTTCGAATCGCAATCTCTCCTTTCCGTCGTGGCTGTGGGTCGTGTCCGGCGCCGTCATCGCCGTCGCCACCTACCGTCTCGCGCCGGCGCTCCGGCCCGCGGCATTGTGGCCGCTGCTCTTTGCCGGTGTCGTGAACGCCGCGTCGTGCCTGCTGTCGCTGGTGTTGCCGGCCTCGCCGTACTGGCCGCGGGCGCAAGGACGGGCGTACGGCTTTCTCGGCGGCGCGCACGATGCCGGCGCGTTCCTGGTCGTCCCGGCGCTCGTCGCCACGGCCGCCGCCGTCATCGACCGGCGCCGGCGCGTCTGGTGGGTGGCCGCCGCGCTGCTTTGCGCCGCCGCCATCGTCACCACGCGAACGGCGGGAGCGGTCGTCGCGTATGCCGCCGGCGCGTTCGTCCTGCTCCTGCTGCGGAGCGTGCGCTGGGCGGCCGCCGTCCTCGTCGTCGCGCTGGTCGCCGCGCTGGCGCTGCCGCGGAGCCGCGCCGAGCTCGCGCCGTTGTGGTCCGGCGACGTCATCGCCATCGATCGGATGTCCGGCGGTCGCATCCTCCCGTTCCTGGCCGCAGGGCGCATGTTCGTCCAGCATCCCCTCCTCGGCGTCGGGCCGGGCTGCTTCGCCTGGGAGTACTTCCCGCACAAGATCGCTCTCGAGGGCGAGTACCCGGTGTTGCTGCGCTGCATGACGCGCGACATTCAATTCGGCGAGGCTCACAACGATCATCTGCAGGTGCTGGCGGAGACCGGGCTTCCCGGCTATCTGCTGTTTCTCGCCGCGCTCGCTTTCATTGCCGTGTCCAGCCGCCGCGCCGAGGCCGCGCCGGACGACTGGCGCGGGCGCTTTGCGCGGACCGCGGGGGCGCCGCTCGCGGCGGCTGCCGCGACGTTGTCGCTGGCCGAGTTCCCCTTCGAGATCGCCGCGGCGTCGCTGGCGATCGTCTATAGTGCCGCGCTCTGTGCGGCTTGGAGCAGGAACGAACCGATTGCTTAAAGCGCTCGCCAGCGCCGGCATCGCCGTCGCTGCCGTCCTGGCGATCGACCGCTGGTGCTATCTGCCGCTTGCCTGCGACGTCACCGAGAAGCGCATCATCAAGGAAACCACCATCCTCTTCGACAACCGCAACTGGACCACGGGCATGCGGGCGCGCAAGAATCTCTCGGAGCTGCGCAACTGCATCGACGCCACCCCCGGCAAGGTCTCGTTGTACATGACCGCGGCGGCGAACTGCCGCCTGATCGGCGCTCCCGATGAGGGCGTGGCGTTGTGCGAGGCCGCGCTGCGCTACGACCGCCGGCCGGAGATTTACGCGTACCTCGCCGTCTGCCAATTGCAGTTGAACCGCAGGGACGACGCGATCGGCAACTTCGTGACCGCGGGGATGTTCAGCCCGATGTACATCACCAACATCGACGACGCCGACGTGCGCACGCGCGTCGACGAGATCGTCTCCAAACAGCGCATGCTTCCGTGGCACGTTTCGCAGGAACAATGAAACAGGTCGTGCAGACGGTGGGCGGCGGAGCGACGCGCGTCATCGACGTTCCCGAGCCGATGGCGCAGCCCGGTACCGTCGTGATCGCCACCGCCGCGTCGCTCGTTTCCGCCGGCACGGAGCGCTACGTCGTCGAGCTCGCGCAGAAAAATCTGCTGGCCAAGGCCGCCGCGCGCCCCGATCAGGTCCGGCGCGTGATCGAGAAGATCCGCACCGAGGGCCTCGGCTCGGTGGCCACGCAAGTGCGGGCCCGCCTTGACGAATCGATGCCGCTCGGCTACTCGTCGGCCGGCATCGTCATCGCCACGGGAAAGGGCGTCCAGGAGTTCAAAGTCGGAGACCGCGTTGCCGCCGCGGGGCCGCACGCCGCCGTCGTGGCCGTGCCGAAGAACCTCTGCGCACTCGTCCCCGACAGCGTCTCGTTCGAGCAGGCCGCGTATGCCGGCGTCGGAGCGATCGCGCTCGAGGGCATCCGCCTGGCTCGCGTCGAGCTCGGATCGAGCGTCTTGGTCGTCGGCCTCGGGCTGGTCGGACAGCTGACCGTGGCGCTGCTCAAGGCACAGGGCTGCCGCGTGTTCGCCACGGACGTCGACGCGGCGAAGCTCCACCTCGCCACGGAGCTCGGCGCCGACGCCGCCGGCCTCGGCGCGCCCGCCGCGGCCGTGGCCGCGTTCAGCGGCGGCGCGGGCGTCGACGCCGTGATCATCACCGCCGCCACGCCGAGCAACCAGCCGATCGAGTTCGCCGCCGAAGCAGCGCGGCCGAAGGGGCGCATCGTCCTCGTCGGCGTCGTCGGCCTCGACATTCCGCGCGCTCCTTTTTTCAGGAAGGAGCTGGAGTTCACCGTCTCATATTCGATGGGTGCCGGACGGGGCGAGTGGATGTACGAGGAGCGCGGCAAGGACTATCCGATCGGCTACGCGCGCTGGACCGTGCAGCGCAACATGCAGGCGGTCCTCGGCGCGATCGAATCCGGACGAGTGCCGGTCGACCGCCTGACCACGCATCGCTTCGACATCGAGCGCGCCGCCGAGGCCTACGAGCTGATCACGAGCGGCAAGGAGCCGTTCTTCGGAATCATCCTGCGCTACACCGAGCCGGCCGAGGGGAAGCGCGTCGTGGCCGTGCCGGGCGGCCGTGCGGCGCGGGAGGGAGAGCTCGGCGTCAGCGTCGTCGGCATGGGCACCTTCGGGCGCCTCGTGCTAATGCCCGCGCTCGATCGCGTCGGCGGCGTGGCCTGGCGCGGCGTCGTCTCCGCGAAGGGAGTCAGCGCCGTCGAGACGGCGCGCGCGCGCGGCTTTGCATACGCCGCCACCGACTTCGAAGAGGTCCTCGCGGATGAACGGACCGACGCCGTCTTCATCCTCACGCGCCACGACCTCCACGCCGACTACGCCATCGCCGCGCTGCGCCGCGGCAAGCACGTCTTCGTCGAGAAGCCGCTCTGCATCACGCCCGACGAGCTGCGGCGCCTCGCCGAATGCATCGAAGAGCTGGGCGACCGCGCTCCCATCCTCACCGTCGGCTTCAACCGGCGCTTCGCGCCCGCGACCGCGACACTGCGCTCGTTCTTCGCCGGCGTGACGCCGCTGAGCATCGCCTATCGCTTCGCCGCCGGCTCCGTGCCGTCCGACCACTGGACGCAGGACGAGGACGTCGGCGGCGGGCGTCTCATCGGCGAGGCCTGTCACGCCATCGACCTCTGCACGGCGTTGAGCGGCAGCGTGCCGGTGGAGGTCTTTTGTGGCTCCGTCCATCCGAAAGCGGCGGTCGTCGCCGCCGACGATCGCGCCTTCATCACGCTGCGGCACGCCGACGGCAGCGCGTCGAGCATCGCCTATCAAGCGGGCGGCGACCGCGCCTTTCCGCCCGAGCGCATCGAAGTCTTCGGCGGCGGCCGGACCGCGGCGCTTTCGGACTGGGCCGCCGGGGAATTGTGGAGTGGCGGAAAACGGCGGACGTTCTCCGGCGGCAAGGACAAGGGCCACGCCGCCGAGCTGGCGGCGTTCATCGGCGCATGCCGCGGCGGCGGGCCGTGGCCCATCGCCTGGCCCGAGCTCCACGGCGTGACGTGGGCGTCGCTGATGGCCGTGCAGAGCTTGCGCGAAGGGATGCCCATCCGCAGCGGTCTGGAACCTTAATCTCATGTGCGGCATCGCGGGAGTCTTCTGGTATGGCGACGGCGATCGCACCGCCGACGCCGGCCTGCTGCGCCGCATGGCCGCCGCGATCCGGCATCGCGGTCCCGACGACGAGGGGTTCTTCGTCGACGGACCGCTCGGCTTCGCCCACCGGCGCCTGTCGATCGTCGACCTCTCTCCGTCCGGCCATCAGCCGATGCCGACCGCGGACCGTTCGGCGTGGATCATCTACAACGGCGAGTTCTATGACCACGCCGCGTTCCGCCCCGCGCTGGAAGCGGCGGGCGTGCGCTTTCGAGGGACTTCGGACACCGAGACGCTGCTGTATCTGATGCAGCAGCGCGGCACAGCGGCGCTGGCGGAGACGGCGGGGATCTTCGCCTTTGCGTATTGGGACGCGCGCTCCCGCACGCTGACGCTGGCGCGCGATCCGCTCGGCGTCAAGCAGCTCTACCTGCACGACGACGGGCGCCGCGTCCTTTTCGCGAGCGAGATCAAGGCGCTCTTCTGCGATCCGTCCGTGCCGCGCGCGCTCGACGCCGACGGCCTCAACGAATACCTGCACTTCCATACGCCGCTGTTCGAGCGGACGTTCTTCCGAGGAATTCGCCAGCTCCGCCAGGGCGAAGTGGCGCGCTTCGACGCCGGCGGTGCCCGCTACGCAACGTACTGGAGCCTCGGCGACGCCGCGGAGCGGAGCGGGCCGCCGGACCAGCAGGCCGCGGAGCTGCAGTCGCTGCTGCAGCGCGTCGTCGACGACCAGCTGATGTCCGACGTGCCGGTCGGCGCGTTCTTCAGCGGCGGCATCGACTCGACCGCCGTCGCGCAGTTCGCCGCGCGCGCCGGCAAGCCGCCGCGCTGCTTCGGCGTCCACTTCACCGATCAGAACGTGATCGACGAGCGGCCCTACCAGGAAGCGGCCGCGCGAAGCCTCGGCCTCGATCTCGACCTCATCACCGTCCCCGCCGCAGCCTTCCCCGACGATCTGCAGCGCGCCGTCTACTTTCAGGACCAGCCGGTGATCGGCCCGGCGCTCATTCCGATGTACCGCGTCAGCCGCCTCGCCGCATCGCACGTGAAAGTCTGCCTCGGCGGGCAGGGCGCGGACGAGCTGTTCGGCGGCTATGCGCGCTACGCGCTCGCGCGGCCGCTCGGCGTCATCGGAAGCTACTTCCGCGGATCGGGCGCGGCCGGGCCGTCCGCGGGCGGAAACCTGAAAAAGCAGCTTCTGACCTGGCGCAACGTGCGCCGCCTGGCGCGCGCGGCGACGCATCTCACGAGCTGGCGCCGCCGCTACTTCGAGCATTTCGCGAAGGTGCCGGAGGCGGTCTGGCGATCGATCTTCGCCGAGCCGGACGTCGTCCGCCGCGCGGTCTGCCGCCAGCTCTTCGACGAGACGGTCATGCGCCTGCCGGCGTCCGATCCGGCGCAGAAGGCGATGCAGTGGGACGTGCTCGCGTATCTGCCCGGCTTGTTTCAGCAGGACGACCGCATGAGCATGGCCAACAGCCTCGAGTCGCGCGTGCCGATCGCCGACCCGCGCATGGTTCGTTTCGCGCTGCAAACGCCGTTCGACCTGAAGTTCCGCCGCGGCTCGACGAAGTGGATCCTGCGCCAGGCCTTGGCCGGCGTCGTCCCGGAGATGGTCCTGAACCGCCGCAAAGTCGGCTTCGACACGCCGGTCGAGCTGTGGATGCGCGAGACTCACCGCGACTTCGTCCGCGACACGCTCCTCTCGCGAAATGCCCGGCAGCGCGGCCTCTGGAACGCCGCGGCGCTCGAGCGGATGCTCGGCCGGCCCGCCGAGCCGTACTGGACCGACGTCGTCTGGAAAGCGCTCACCATCGAGGTGTGGGCGCGCACGTTCCTCGACGAGGCTCCGGTGCCGCGGAGCGACGCCGTCGCGGAAGCGGTGACGACGCCGTGAATCCCGGCCATCTCTTCCGGGAGGTGCGCGACCTCGGCTTTCGCCGCGCGTTCTTCCGGCTGAGCTGGGAGGCGAGGATGCGCAGCGGGGCCATGTCGCTGCTGTCGCCGGCTCCGCCGCCGTACGAGCCGGAGCGGCTCGACGGCGCGCTGGCGCGCTCGCTGCCGTTCGCCGAGCCCGGCGAGGTTCGCGACACCGCGGCGCTTCCCGCCGGCGAGGTCGAGGCGCTGCGGCGGCTCGCCGCCGCGGCCGCGCGCGGACGTCTTCGCTGCTTCTCGCGATGGGACGCCGATTTCGGCGATCCGATCGACTGGCATCGCGATCCGCTGAGCGGCGCGCGCTGGCCGCGCGGCGTGCACTGGTCGCGCATTCCGCTCGGCGCCGGCGGCGATGACGTGAAGTTCATCTGGGAAGCGGCGCGCTTCCCGCAGGCCTTCGTCCTCGCCCGCGCTGCCGCGCACGACCCCGAACGCGCCGGCGACTACGGCGCCGCGCTGCTCGCGCAGATCGACTCCTTCATCGAGAACAACCCGTTCGGGCGCGGCGTGCATTGGGCATCGGGATACGAGATCGCGCTCCGCTCTATCGCCTGGATCTTCGGCATGCACGTCTTCCGCGATGCTTGGGACGCGGCCGCGCAAGAGCGCGTCTGGCGCGCCGTTCACGCCAACGCCGTGCACGTCGCCGCCTACTTCGACTTCGCGCGCTACTCCTGCTTCAACGACCATCTGATCGGCGAGGCCCTTCTGCTGTTCATCGCCGGCCGCCTGTTTCGCGTCGCGGAGTGGGTCGGGCGGGGGAGGGAAGTCCTCGACGCCGAGGCGGACGTCCAGATCTATCCCGACGGCGCGTACCTGCTGGCGTCGCACACCTACCATCGCGCGGTCGTGCAGCTGTACGCGCTGGCCGTCGTCTTCGGCGGCGCGCGCGAGCCGTGGCGCAACGCGCTGGCGCGCTCGATCGACTTCCTCGCCGCGCAGCAGAATCCGGGCGACGGCCGCCTGCCGAACTTCGGCTCGAACGACGGCGGCGTCCCCTTTCCCGCCAGCGGCGCCGATTACGCCGATTTCCGTCCCGCGATGCAGGCGGCGAGCGCCGTCGCGCGCGGCGAGCGCTTCTACGCGCCGGGCATTTGGGACGAGGAGATGCTCTGGCTCGCCGGCGCGCAGGGGCGCGCGCTGCCGCTGCATCCGCCGGCGCTCGTCTCGCGCTCGTTCGAGCCGAGCGGCTACCACGTCCTGCGCGGCAACGATCCGTCGAACTTCGCGGTCTTCCGCTGCGGCGCGGTCCGCAGCCGCTTCCCGCAGATCGACATGCTCCACCTCGACGTCTGGTGGCGCGGCCGCAACGTCCTCGCCGACGGCGGCACGTACCGCTACAACGGCGCGCCGGAGTGGCACGAGCACTTCGTCCGCACCGCTTCGCACAACACCGTCTCCGTCGACGGCGAAGACCAGATGCTGCATCACCGGCCGTTCAAGGTGCTCTACTGGACCGACGCGCGCCTGCTGCATTTCGAGTCGAACGCCCGCTTCGATCTCGCCGCCGGCGAGCACTACGGCTACCGGCGCATCGCCCCCGGCTGCACGCACCGCCGTTCGGTGTTGTTCTGCAAGGACGAGCTCTGGATCGTCGCCGACAGCATCGTGGGCGAGGGCGCGCACGATCTCCGCCTGCACTGGCTTTGCGGCGACGAAGGCTTCTCCGTCGCCGTCTTCGACGCGGGCGGGAATCCGCTCGAGACCAGCGTCGTCGCCGGGGCGGCGTCGCCGCCGCGCGGCTGGATCTCACGCTACTACGGCGAGAAGACGGCCGTGCCGTCCATCGCCGTCGAGCGGCGCGCCGCGCTGCCGTTCGTTTTCGTCAGCGTGCTCGCGCCCGAGACGCCGCCGGTATCGATCGCCGGCGACCGCTGGAGCGTCGGCGGCATCACCTTCGCCTTGCGCGACGGCACGATCGGCGACGTGCAATGAGAATCCTCGTCGTGCATCAGTACTACCTGTTTCCCGGCCAGCCGGGCGGCTCGCGCTTCAACGAGATGTGCCGGTTGTGGGCGGGCATGGGACACGACGTCGCCGTCATCGCCGGCACGATCAACTACGCCACCGGAGAGCAGCCGCGGCGCTATCGCGGCCGCTGGGTCGTGCGCGAGCAGGACGGCCCCGTCACCGTCTGGCGCTGCCATGTGCCTGCCTCGTACCGGCGGAGCTACGCCGGCCGGATGTGGGCGTTCTTCGGCTTCACGCTCTCCGCCCTCACCGCCGCGCTTCGCGCGCCGCGCGCCGACGTCGTCATCGCCACCTCGCCGCCGCTCGTGGCGGTCTTCCCCGCGTGGGCCGCGGCGCGCCTGCGCCTGCGCCGCTCGCCGTGGGTCTTCGAGATCCGCGACCTCTGGCCCGAGAGCGCCATCACCACCGGCGTGATCGCGCGCGGCAGCGCGCTGGCTCGGCTGCTCTTCGCCGTCGAGCGGTGGGCATGCCGCGGCGCCGGCCGCATCAACGTCCTCACTCCGGCGTTCCGCGTCGACCTCGTGCGGCGCGGCCTGGCGCCGGCGGCGAAGATCATCTTCATTCCGAATGGCGCCGACGTCGATCTCTTCCAGCCCGCCCCGCGCGACAACGACGTGCGCCGCGAGCTCGAATGGGGCGACCGCTTCGTCGTCCTCTACGCCGGCGCGCACGGCCGCGCGAACGCCGTCGGGCAGCTCATCGCCGCCGCGGAACTGCTGCGGCACCGCGACGACGTCCTCATCGCCACCGTCGGCGACGGGCCCGAGCTCGCGTCGCTCCGCGAGGCCGCCGCGCAGCGCGGGCTCTCGAACATCCGGTTCTACGGCGCGAAGCCGAAGGAACAGATGCCCGCGTTCGTGAACGCGTGCGACGCCGGCGCCGCCGTCCTGCAGAACAACCCCACGTTCCGTACCGTCTATCCGAACAAGGTCTTCGACTACATGGCCTGCGCGCGCCCGACGCTCCTGGCGATCGACGGCGTCGCGCGCGAGCTCGTCGTCGACGAGGCGAAGGCCGGCATCTTCGTCGAGCCGGAAAACGCCGCGTCGATCGCCGCCGGCATCGCCACGCTCGCCGGCGACGCCTCGCTTCGAACGCGCCTCGGCCAAAACGGCCTGGCCTGGGTCCGTGCGAACGCCACCCGCGACGCGCTCGCCGCCGCGTACGCGCAGGCGCTCGAGGCGCTCGTGTCATGAGGCAAAAGGGACTGCCGCGGCTGATCAAGTCGGTCCTCGACCGCGGCGCCGCGGCGATCCTCCTCGTCGTCCTCGCGCCGCTCCTCGCCGCCGTCGCCGCGCTCGTGCGCGTGACGATGGGCAGCCCGGTCCTTTTCCGGCAGGAGCGTCCCGGCCGCGGCGCGCGCATCTTCGAGCTGATCAAGTTCCGCACGCTGACCGACGCGCGCGACGGCTCGGGCGCGCTGCTTCCGGACGCGCAGCGGCTCACGCGTGCCGGGCAGGTCCTCCGCGCCTGGAGTCTCGACGAGCTCCCGCAGTTGATCAACATCGTCCGCGGCGAGCTGAGCTTCGTCGGTCCGCGCCCGCTGCTCGTCCAGTATCTCGACCGTTACGACGCCGAGCAGCGGCGCCGGCACGACGTCATGCCCGGCATCACCGGGTGGGCCCAGATCAACGGGCGCAATGCCATTTCGTGGGAGGAGAAGTTCGCGCTCGACGTCTGGTACGTCGATCACTGGTCGCTCGTGCTCGACGCGAAGATCGCCGCGGCGACGTTCGTCCGCGTCCTGCGGCGCCACGGCATTTCCCAGCCCGGCGAGGCCACGATGCGCGAATTCATGGGCTCTCCGAAAAACGATAAAGTGACTTCATGAAACGAATCGCCGTCATTGGTGCCGGGGTTTTGCGCGCGAGGTCGCCTGGCTCATCGGCGACATCAACGCGGCGACGCCCCAGTACGACTTCGCCGGCTACATCGTCAGCGATCTCACCAAGCTGACGGACCACGACAGCCGGAGCGAGATCCTCGGCGATTTTTCCTGGATCGAGCAAAACCCCGGCCGGCTCGATGCCCTCGCCTTCGGGATCGGCAACCCTCAGGTCAAGCTCCGGCTCGGCGCCGAGCTGACGCGGCGGTTTCCCTCGCTCGAATGGCCGGCGCTCATCCACCCCTCGGTGCGCTTCGATCCGCCGTCGGCGCGGATCGGCCGAGGAGTGGTGCTCTGCGCGGGCGTCATCGGAACGGTGAATCTGCGCTTCGAGGAGTTCGGCATGGTCAATCTTTCCTGCACCATCGGCCATGAAGCGGTTCTCGGCACGAGCGTGGTTCTCAATCCGACCGTCAACATCTCCGGCGGTGTGACGCTCGAGGAAGGAGTTCTCGTCGGCACCGGCGCGCAAATCCTGCAGTACGTCACCGTCGGTGCGAACGCCACCGTCGGCGCGGGCGCCGTGGTGACGAAGGACGTCGCTCCCGGCGCGGTCGTCATCGGCGTCCCGGCGAGACCGAAGGCGTGACGGGGCGCCTGACCATCCATCTCGTCGCCGGCGCCACGGGATTTCCCAGCCTGGCGAAGCCACGATGCGCGAATTCATGGGCTCTCCGAAAAACGATAAAGTGACTTCATGAAACGAATCGCCGTCATCGGCGCGGGAGGATGCGCGCGCGAAGTGGCGTTCACGATTCGCGACGCCGGCGCGGCGGAGGTCGCCGGCTATCTCGTCAGCGACCTCTCGAAGCTGGCCGCCACCGATGCCCGCGCCGAGGTTCTCGGCGATTTCTCGTGGCTGGAGTCGCATGCGATCGACGGCCTGGTCATGGGCATCGGCAATCCCCCGGTGCGCGCGCGCGTCGCGGACGAGCTCCTGGCGCGTTTTCCGAAGATCGACTGGCCGACGTTCATCCACCCCGCGGCGCGGATCGACCGCGCCAGCGCGGCGCTCGGGCGCGGCGTCGTCCTCTGCGCCGGCGTCGTCGCCACGGTCAACCTCGTGCTCGACGATTTCGTCCTCGTGCACTACCTCTGCGCGGCCGGCCATGAAGGCCGCCTCGGCCGCGCCGCGGTGCTGAACCCCGGCGCCATTCTCGCCGGCGGCGTGACCATCGGCGCGGAGGCGCTGATCGGGGCCGGCGCGCGCGTGCTGCAGTACCGCAGCGTCGGCGCGGGCGCCGTCGTCGGCGCGGGCGCGGTGGTCACGCGCGACGTCGCCCCCGGCACGACCGTCGTCGGCATCCCAGCGAGAGCGAAGTGACGGCGCGAACGATTCATCTCGTCGCCGGGGCGCGGCCGAATTTCATGAAGATCGCTCCCGTCGCGCGCGCGCTGCGGGCGCAGGGGACATTCGACGTCAGCATCGTGCACACCGGACAGCACTACGACCGCGAAATGTCCGACGTCTTCTTCGAGCAGCTCGGCATCCCCGCGCCCGACGTCCACCTCGGCGCCGGCGGCGGAACGCACGGCGCGCAGACTGCGCGCGTGCTCGAGGCCTTCGAGGCCCTTCTTCTCGCTCGCCGCGATTCCGCCGCGGGCGTCGTCGTCGTCGGCGACGTCAACTCCACCGTCGCCGCGGCGCTGGCCGCGGTGAAGCTCGGCATTCCCATCGCGCACGTCGAAGCCGGGCTGCGCTCGTTCGACCGCTCCATGCCGGAGGAGATCAACCGCGTCGTCACCGACGCCGTCGCCGACCTGCTTCTCGTCACCGAGGAGAGCGGGCGCGAGAACCTCCGGCGCGAGGGCGTGGCCGAGGAGCGCATCCACCTCGTCGGCAACGTCATGATCGACACCCTCCTGCGCGAGCTCGACGCCGCCCGCGAGACCGCCATGCCGCGGCGCCTCGGCGTCGTGCCGCGCCACTACGCGTACGTCACGCTGCACCGGCCGTCGAACGTCGACGATGCGCGCAAGCTCGAGCAGCTCGTGGCCGTGCTGCTCGACATCGCCGAGCGCATGCCGGTCGTCTTTCCCATCCACCCCCGCACCCGCGAGCGCCTCGGCGCGTTCGGACTCTTCGACCGCCTGGCCGCGCGCGCGATCGTGACCGAGCCGCTCCCGTATCGCGAGAGCCTCTCGCTCATCGACGCCGCCGCGGCCGTGCTGACCGACTCCGGCGGCATCCAGGAAGAGACGAGCGTCCTCGGCGTCCCCTGCCTCACGCTGCGGCCGAACACCGAGCGCCCGGTGACGATCGAGCTCGGCACGAACACGCTCATCGGCGGCGATCTCTCGCGCGTCGTGCCGCTGGTTGACGACATCGCCGCCGGACGGTACAAGTCCGGCCGGCCGATTCCGATGTGGGACGGCAGCGCCGCCGGGCGGATCTCGGACGTGCTCGCGGCGCATTGGTCGAAGGAGCCCTCTTGAACGAACGCGTCTATCTCTCGCCGCCCGACATGCGCGGCGACGAGCGCGAGCTGCTGCTCGAAGCCTACGACTCGAATTGGATCGCGCCCCTCGGACCGCACGTCGACGCCTTCGAGCGCGAGATGTGCGACGCCGTCGGCGTGAAGGCGGCCGCGGCGACCTCTAGCGGCACCGCCGCGCTCCACCTCGCGCTGATGCTGGCCGGCGTCAGGCGCGGCGATCGCGTCCTCTGCTCGACGCTCACGTTCTCTGCCTCGGCCAACGCCATCGTCTACTGCAGCGCGACGCCGGTCTTCATCGACTGCGATGAGGCGACGTGGAACCTCGATCCCGCGCTCGTGGAGGAGGAGCTCCGCGGCGCCGCCCGCCGGGGCGAGCTGCCGAAGGCCATCATCGCCGTCGACCTCTACGGACAGTGCGCGGACCTCGACCGCATCAACGCCGTCGCCGCGGAGCTCGGCGTCGTCGTGATCGAAGACGCCGCCGAAGCGCTCGGCTCGACGTACAAGGACCGCCGCGCCGGCAGCCTCGCGCACATGGGCGTCCTCTCCTTCAACGGGAACAAGATCGTGACGACGAGCGGCGGCGGGATGCTCCTCTCCGACGACGAAGCGTTGATCGACGCGGCGCGAAACCTCGCCCAGCAGGCGCGCGATCCGGCGCCGCATTACCAGCACTCGAAGATCGGCTACAACTACCGCTTGAGCAACCTGCTCGCCGCCGTCGGGCGCGGGCAGCTGCGCACGCTCGGCGAGCGCGTGGCGGCGCGGCGGGCAATCTTCGAGCGCTACCGGCGCGAGCTCGGCGGCCTGCCGGGATTCGCATTCATGCCCGAGGCGCCTTACGGGCGGATGAACCGCTGGCTGACCTGTCTGACCATCGATCCCGGCGTCGCCGGAACGACGCGCGAAGACGTCCGTCTCGCGCTCGAGGCGGAGAACATCGAAGCGCGGCCTGTCTGGAAGCCGATGCACCTGCAGCCGGTCTTCGCGGAGTGCCGGATCGCCGGCGGCGCCGTCAGCGCGGCATTGTTCGCGAACGGTCTGTGCCTTCCGAGCGGCTCCAGCCTCGGCGCGGAGGCGCAGTCGCGCGTGATCGAGATCGTCGCCGGAACCGCGGCCAGGCGAAGCTGACTACGCTTCGGCTTCGGCCACGATGGCCGGGAACTGCAGCGGCGCCTTGCGGGCGGCGGCAGCGCCGGCATCTTGTCCTCGCGGCGCGATGAACTCCTCGACGAGATCGTGCAGCGCGCCGAGCGCGTCGTCGGCGTCGCGGACCGTCGAGGCGTGGCGGATCCATCGCGCGACCTCGGACGTCTGCGGCTGGCCCGGATCGGTGACGACGATCTGCGGATGCATGGTGGGGTGAATCGATTCCCCTTCCAGGCGGATCTCCTCGAACAGCTTCTCGCCCGGCCGCAGGCCCGTGAACACGATCTCGATCTCGTCCTCGCTGTGGTTGGAGAGGCGGATCATGTCCCGCGCCAGGTCGACGATCTTCAACGGCTCGCCCATGTCCAGCATGAACACGCGTCCGCGCTCGCCGAGCGTGGCCGCTTGCAGGACGAGCGAGATCGCCTCCGACGTCCGGATGAAGTAGCGCGTGACGTCCGGATGCGTCACGGTGATCGGGCCGCCCGCGGCAATCTGCTCCATGAACAGCGGAACGACGCTGCCGGACGAGCCGATGACGTTGCCGAAGCGGACGATGGTCAGCTTCATCTCCGCGTCGCGCAGGAGGTCGAGCAGCAGGATCTCCGCGGCGCGCTTCGTCGCTCCCATCACGCTGGAGGGATAGATGGCCTTGTCCGTGGAGATGAAAACGAAGCGCTTCACGCCATGGCGGACGCACGTCTCGGCCAGCCAGCGCGTCGCCAGCGCGTTGTTGCGCAGATACTCGGGCGGGTTTTCCTCGCCGAGCGGAACGTGCTTGTGAGCGGCGGCGTGAAGGACGATCTGCGGCCGCTCGCGCGACAGGAGCTCGTCCATCACCGCGGTGTCGCAGATGTCGATGAGGTTGTACGAAATCCGGCAAGCCGCCGAGGGCGCCTCGCGGGCCAGGCGCCTGCGTACTTCGTAGAGCGCGTACTCGGAGCGCTCCACCAGCGCGATGCTCTCCGGCTCGAGCTGCGCGGCTTGCGCGGCCAGCTCGCTGCCGATCGTGCCGCCGGCGCCGGTGATGAGCACGCGTTTCCCGCGAAAGAGCGCGCGCACGGGGTCGCCCGGAAGCTCGACGCGCGTGCGCCGCAGGAGGTCTTCGAGGTTCACCGGCCGCACTTGCGTGACATGCACTTTGCCGCTCACCAGTTGATCGATGCCCGGCATGGTCTTGAATTCCAGGTTCGCTTCCGCGAGGTGGTGGATGATCTCGCGGATCCGCTTGCCCGAGGCGCTGGGGATGGCGATCAGCGCCTCGGCGGCGTTGGTGGCGTCGGCGAGGTTTCCGATCGCCGCGATCGGTCCGTACACTTTGATCCCGCGGATGTGCGATCCCCACTTCGCGCGCTGATCGTCGACGAAGCCCACCACCTTCATGCCCAGCTGCGGCCGGTGCTGGAGCTCTCTTGCCAGCGTCTCGCCGGCGTCGCCGGCTCCGACGATCAGGATGCGGTGCTCCTTCTGCGGCATGTCGCTCGGCCGCAGACGGTCACGGCCGAGCCGGATGAGAAGGCGCGTGCCGAAGAGCGCCAGGAGAGCGAACGCCCAGTCGATGAGAATCGTGCCGCGCGGCGACTTGACGAAGCGTTCCTGCAGGCCGAGCGCCGCGCCGCCGTACCAGGCGGCGATCAGCAGCGCCGTCGACGCGCTCAACCCGAAGACGAGCCGCACCACGTCGACGATGCCGACGTAGCGCCACCAGCCGCGATAGAAGCCGAACAGAAATCCGACCGCCAGCTGCGACCCGAGGACGACCGGCAGGCTCCACTTGAACGTCTGCAGGTATTCGGGCGGAATGACGAAGTCGAAGCGAAGGAGCCAAGCCAGCGCATAGCACCCGGAGAAAACGAGCGCGTGGAAGAGGAACAGGATGACGACGCGAGCCGGCGCCAGGCGCACGAGAAACGCGTCGAAGACGCTCGGCTGGTTGTTGTCCGGAATCACGATGAGAGCACAATATGATAAATGAGGTTTGCTTGGGATGCAAAAAAAACAGGTCTGGGTGCCGCTGTTGCCGTCGATGGTGTTGTTGCCGAAGCACTTCGTCGCGCCCGAGCCGTTGATGCCGTTGCTCGTGTTGCCGGTGATCAGGCAGCGCGAGATGCGGATCGTCGGCGCGTTCGGGCTCGGCGTGCCGGAGGTGACGCCGATGCCTTTGTTGGCGATCGTCGAGTTCTCCGGCGCGCCCGAGCCGGAGGTCTATTGATGACGCGTACCGAGCCGGCCTGAACGACGTTGATGCCGTTCGTTCCGAGCGTGGTGCCGGCGCCGTTGATGTCGATGTTGCGGAGAACGATCTTGTCCGTCGTCAGCGCATTGACAATGACGCCCTGCACGCCCGAGGACAGAACGCTGCCCATCGTGCCGGTGCAGTCGATCGTCACTTGGTGACCGTGACGGCGCCAAATCCACCCGGATCGAGGCAGTTGATGATGCCAGGGCTGGCGCCGGCGCCGACGATGAGCACGCGGCGCTCCTGCTGCGGCGTGTCGGCGGGGCGGAAGCGGTCGCGCCCGAGGCGGACGACGATCAGCAGCGTAACAGCCCGAGAAGACGAGCGAGTGGAACAGGAAGAGGATCGCGACGCGGGCCGGCGCAAGCCGCAGAAGGAACGCGTCGAAGATGCTCGGCGGATTCTTGGTGGCAGTCACAATGGGGCGGTAATTACAATAATGTTTGAATTTCTCGAGGCGCAAAAAAAGAGGCGAGCGGTTGCGCTCGCCTCTTAAGATTCGGTCTTCATGGGTACTTTCGTCCGTCACGCCAAATGGAGGATCGTCAAGATTCTCGGCGACCTCGGTTTCGACCTCGGTCGCGATCTATCGACGGGGCGCCTGCTCCTGCGCCGCCGCCTCGTGCTCGGCCGCGATCACCTTGACGACATCGCCAAGATTCTCGGCCGCGATCTCCATATGATCCTGGACATCGGCGCGAATATCGGCCAGAGCGCGGTCGGATTCCGGAAGGCCTTTCCGAACGCCCACATCATCAGCGTCGAGCCTGACCCCGGGACGTTCGAGCAGATGCGAGCGAACACCGCATCACTCACGAACATCGAGCTCGTCCAGAACGCCGTCGGCGACGTTCCGGGCGAAGCGACGTTCTATCGGTATCACGCCGATCAGACGAACTCGATCCTCCCCAAAGCCGCGGATGTCGACCAATATCTCGTCTCCTCCGAGCTCATGAAGCCGGCCGGCGAGATCTCCGTCCCCGTCACCACGGTCGACGAAATCTGCCGCGCGCGCGGAATCTCGCAGGTGGATCTGCTCAAAAGCGACACGCAGGGATACGAGCTGAAGGTCTTGGAGGGCGCGCGTGAGCTCCTCGGACGCGGCGGCGCGAAAGCGATTTACGTCGAGGTCTGCTTCGTCCCTTTCTATGAAGGGCAGCCGCTCTTCCCGGAGATCTATCAGCACTTGTACTCGAACGGCTATCGCCTCGTTGGGATCTACGAGAGCGGCCACATGACGCACTTCTATCAGGTCGGTGGCAACGGTCTCTTCATTCGCGAGGATCTCGGCGCGCGCCGTCGGTGAAAAAAAGAGGCGAGCGTTGCGCTCGCCTCTTTTCATTCGATGCGTCGAGGATTACTGCTGCTGGGCGCCGATCGTCGTGCAGGTCTGAGTGCCGGTGTTGCCGTCGATCATGTTGTTGCCGAAGCACTTCGTCGTGCCGCTGCCGGTGATGCCGTTCGTCGTGTTGTTCGTGATGAAACAGCGGGACAGACGGATGGTCGGCGCGTTCGGGCTGGGAATGCCTGCCTGAACGCCGGTGGCGTTGTGGACGAGCGCCGTGCTCTCCAGTGAGCCGGTCGAGCCGGTCTGCTCGATCTGGAAGCCGGCGCCGCTGTTCTGCTCGATCGAGCAGCGGGTGCACTCGGCGTAGTTGTTCACGCCCGAAACGTCGATGCCGTTCGTGTTCCGGAAGATGTGCGAGTTGTTGACCATGATCGTCGACGTGCCGGGGGCGCCGGAGTTCGCCTGAACGCCCTGGACCGCGTACAGAATCTGGCAGTTGTTCAGCGAGACCGCGATCGAGTTCGAGGTGTTCGTCGTGACCAGACCGGCGTTGCTGTAGGTCGAGATCTTGACGTCTTCGAGATCGACCGCGGCTGCCTGGATGATGTTCACGCCGTTCGTGCCGATCGTCGTGCCCGCGCCGTTGATGTCGACGTTGCGGATGACGATCTTGTCCGTCGTCAACGCGTTGATGACGATGCCCTGCACGCCCGAGGACAGGACGCTGCCCATCGTGCCGGTGCAGTCGATGGTCACCGACTTGGTGACGGTGACAGCGCCGAATCCACCCGGATCGAGGCAGTTGATGATGCCGGGGCTGGCGGTCTTCGAAATCGCCCCTGCGAACGTCTTACACGGAGCCGTGCGGCTGCACGGGTTGGCGTCGTCGCCTACCCCCGACACCCACGTGCGCGTCGCCTGGGCATTGGCGAGCGTCGTGATGCCGAGCGTCAAAATGGAAAGAATCAATACTCTCTTCATACTTGGACTCCTCCTCGTTTAATGGCTTTGGACGTGAACGGGAACTCCGAGAAAAGACACAGCCCTGCGCTCTCTCGTACGGTTGTGTTGACCGAATGGCCGGAAATTATAGCTTACTTTTTGCGCAAGCCGTGAGCTGGCTCACAATTTTTTACTTTCCATTGGGGCGGACTGCTGGAGCCGCCTGAACGGGTCGAGGATGGAACGGATCGAATCCTTGTCTCGCGACGCGCTCGCGGAGTTCGTCGCCGCGAACCTCGCCCATCTCTTCGAGGAGGAAGCGCTCGCCGTCCTCGCCAATCCCCACGTCACGCCGCAGATCTGCCAGCAGATCGCCCGCAGCATCCGGCTCACCGCCTTCTACTCGATCCGTCTGCGCCTCGTCGCGCACCGCCAGACGCCGCAGGCGCACGCGGTGAAGCTCGTTCACTACCTCTATTGGTTCGATCTCCTGCGGCTCTCCGTCGACGTCCGCGTTCCGCCGACCGTCCGCCGCGCCATCGACCAACGCCTCCTCACGAACGTCGGCAAGCTGACGGTCGGCGAGCGCGTGACCTCGGCCCGCCGCTGCAACGTGACGCTGGCCAAGGCGCTGATGTTCGACCCGGAGCTCGCCGTCTTCGAGGCGCTGCTGACGAACTCGCGCCTCCGCGAAGAAGACCTCGTCGCGCTGGCCGCCTCGCCGCGCGCGACGCCCGAGCAGCTCCGCCTTCTCGCCGCGGACCGCAAGTGGTCGTACCGCTACGCCATCCGCAAGGCCCTCGTGCTCAACCCCCTCACGCCGCGCGCCGCGGCCGCCTCGCAGCTCCGCCACCTCCGCCGCGGCGATCTCCGCGAGATCTATTCGAATCCGTCGACGTCGACGTATCTCCGCCGCTGCATCGAGCGACTCCTCCCGGCGTAGAATGCGCGGGTTCATGCCTGAACAGGACGGGCAGCCCCAAGCTCCTCCGCCGCCGCACTCCGAGCTGGCTTCATTCGGCGAAGAGCTCCGGCGCGAGCGTGAGATCCGCGGCATCTCTCTCAAAGAGATCGCCGACGCGACGAAGATCAGCAAGCGCTTCCTCGAGGCCATCGAGCGCAACGACCACCGCACGCTGCCCGCCCCCGTCTTCACGCGCGGCTTCGTCCGCGAGTACGCCAAATACCTCGGCCTGAACGTCGACGAGATCGTCAACCGCTACAACTACGCCGCCGCCGGCGACGACCGCATCGAAAAGAGCGCGCACCTCGAGCGGCTCACCGCGCCCCCTCCGCCGCCGCTGAAGGAGAAGCCGTACCGTCCGCGCGGCATCCCGCCGTGGTACGCCCGCTTCGACGCGAACGTGATCGTGACGGTGATCATCCTCGCCGCCCTCGCCGGCCTCGGATATTGGGCCGTGAAGCACAAACGGGAAGGCGCGGCCGCCGCCGCGCGCGAGGAGGCCGTGACGACGACGCACGCGCCGGCGAAGACGCCGCCCGCGCCGCCGGCCGCGAAGACCGCGAGCGCCGCTCCCGCCACGACGAGCAGTGTGGCGCCCGCCAACGACGAAACCCTCCGCCTCGTCGTGCAGGCGAATGCGCGCTCCTGGATCGTCCTCGAGGCCGACGGCAAGACGGTCTACAACGACGAGATGCGCCAGGGCGAGCGCTGGTCGTACGAGGCGAAGGACCGCTTCCGCTTCAAGACCATCGGCAACGCCGGCGGCGTGGCGTTGACGCTCAACGACGTGGCCATCCCTCCTTTCGGCGCCGAGGGCGACGTCGTGCACGACCGCGTCCTCGACCGCGAGTTCCTGGCCCGGCAGCGCAGCGAGCCGCATCCCACTCCATGAGCAGCGCCACCCCCCTCGAGCTCAACGCCGCGACGATCATCGAACGCGTCGAGAGCGGCGCGTATCCGCGCGAGATCCTGCAGACGATCGCGGCCGGCTTCCTCCCGCTGCCGCAGGAAGATCTCGTGCCGGTGCTCGCCTATCTCGCGGTCGGCAGCGACTCCGAGATCGCCGCCTCCGCGCGCATCTCCCTCGGCGAGATCCCGTCGCGCGTGATCATCGGCTTCGCCGGCGACGACACCGCGCCGCCGCTCCACCTCAAATATCTGGCCCACGCCACCGACGACCAGCAGGTGCTCGAGGCGCTGATCCGCAACCGCGCCCTGCCGGACGAAGTCGTCGTGCAGCTCGCCGGCCTGGCCGATCCGGCGCTGCAGGAGGTCATCGTCATCAACCAGGCGCGCATCCTCCGCGCGCCGATGATCCTCGACGCGCTGCTGTCGAATCCGATCCTCTCGCCCGAGGCGCGGCGGCGGGCCATCGAGACGCGCGAGGAGTTCTTCGAGAAGCAGGCTCCAGTGCGCGCGCCGCAGCCGCCCGAGGACGAGGAGCTGCCCGACTTCAGCCTGCCGGACGACGCCATCGCCGACCTCCTCGAGAAGGCGGACGACGAAGTGCCGCGGATGCCGCCGGCCATCCCGACGATGTTCGAGGATCCGGCGAAGCAGTCGGTCTTCTTCCAGATCCTCAACATGTCGATCAAGGACAAGGTCCAGCTGGCGTACCGCGGCGGCAAGACCGAGCGGATGATCCTGGTCCGCGACCGCAACAAGCTGATCTGCGCGGCGGCCATGCGGAACCCGCGCATGACCGAGTCGGAAGCCGAGGCCATCGCCGCCATGCGCAACGTCGACGAAGAGGTGCTGCGGATCATCGCCACGCGCCGCGACTGGACGGCCAAGCTGCCCGTCGTCAACGCGCTGGTGCACAACCCGAAGGCGCCGGTAGGGGTTGTTCTCCCGTTGATCAATCGATTAACCTTACGCGATTTGAAGAGCTTGAAGGACGACAAAGGGGTGAGCGAAGTCGTCCGAGTGATGGCGCGCAAGCTCTACACTCAGCGAAGCCAAAAATAACCTGCTGAATGAAGGTGAACTATTACGAAGTTCTGGGGGTCGAGCGCTCTGCATCGGAGCAGGAGATCCGGGAGCGCTTCCGCCGCCTGGCGCGCGAGAATCACCCCGACCGCTACACGGGGCCCGACAAAGGCGACGCCGAGCGCCGCTTCCAGACGCTCACCGAGGCCGTGAACGTGCTGACGAACGCGTCGCGCCGCAAGCAGCACGACGCGGAGCTCTCCTCGCCGTCGAAGGGCCCCACCGTCGACTTCGCGCAGATCGCCAAGGCCTACCTCTCGAAGGGCGCCAAGGCGTGGAAAGAGAGCGACTGGCGCGGCGCGTACGAGAATTTCGACATGGCCGTGAAGCACAACCCGGCCGACGCCAAAGCCCAGCATTACCTCGCGTTAGCGGCCCTGCGCACCGGAAATTTGCGCCAGGCCGTGCAATCAATTGAAACAGCTGTTCAGAAAGAGCCTGTCAATTCCGTCTATTTAAAGGATGCGGGGCTGATCTGCCGCCGCGCCGGCCTCGTCGCCAAGGCCGAACGCTACTTTGGCGAGGCGCTGCAGTGGGACCCGGCGAACCTCGAAGTGCAGGGGGCGCTCGCCGAGATCCGCTCCAGCCGCGCGAAAAAAGGTTAGGAGGGATGGAGATCAAGGCTCACGGCCTGACGCACGTCGGCAAACAACGCCAGCACAACGAGGACGCGTTCCTCGTGGCCGACGAGGCGAAGCTCTATCTCGTCGCCGACGGCATGGGCGGCCACGCCGCCGGCGAGATCGCCTCGCGCATCGCCGTCGACTCGATCTCCGAGTTCATCCTCCACACGAAAGAAGACGACGGCACCTGGCCGCATGCGTACGACGAGCAGTTCAAGCGCTCCACGAACCGCCTCATGGCCGCGGTGCGCCTGGCGAACACGCGCGTGCTCGAGGCGATGCGCAAGGACGCCCGCCTGCGCGGCATGGGGACGACGGTCGTGGCCTGCCTCGCCGACGACGACACGATGTCGGTCGCGCACGTCGGCGACTCGCGCGCCTACCTCGTCCGCGACGGCCACCTCAGCCGCCTGACGAACGATCACTCGTGGGTCTTCGAGCAGGTGCAGGCCGGGATGCTGACCGAGGAGGAAGCGGAGAAGCATCCGCTCCGCAACGTGATCACCCGCGCCCTCGGCGGCGCGCTCCAGGTCAGCCCGGATGCCTCCGAGGTCGTCTCCAAGCCCGGCGACGTCTACCTCCTCTGCAGCGACGGCCTCACTGGCATGCTTCCCGAAGAAGAGATCCTCCGCGTCGTCGACGAGAACAGCGACGACCTCGAGCGCGCCTGTCAGGAGCTGATCGACAGGGCCAACGAGCGCGGCGGCTTGGACAACGTGACGGCGATTTTGGTCAAGACGACATGAGGGTTCTTGGTTGTTCGTTCTTAGTTGTTAGAAGGGTTCCCAAACTAAGAACCAAGAACTAAGAACCAAGAACTATGACAATCCGAATCGACTACTGCGGCGTTTGAAACTATCTCCCCAGGGCCTCCAGTCTGGCGGCCGAGATCAAGAAGCAGCTGGGCTTCGACTCGCAGCTCGTCCGCGGCAGCGGCGGGATCTTCGAGGTGACGGTCGACAACGAGCGCATCTTCTCGAAGAAAGAGGAAGGGCGCTTCCCCAGCGAGAAGGAGATCGTCGACAAGCTGCGCGAACGAGCGGCCTGAGCGATACTCTGCGGCGCCATGCACCCCGACGTCGCGGAGCTGCAGCCGAAGCTGAAGGAGATCCTCTACGACTGCGCGGTGGAGATCCGCGCCACCAAGGCCGCGCTCTACCTCTATGACGGCAACGGCCGCTACGAGCTGATCACGCAGTACGGCTTCCGCGGCGAAGTCCGCCAGTACGCCGACAAGACCGACCCGATCGTCGACCGCTGCGGCCGCGGCCGCAACGCGTTTTTCGTGAACGGCCTCGCCGCCGAGCCGCGCTTCTCCGAGCTCTTGTACGAAGCCGGCACGGAGCGCCTCCTCGCCGCGCCGGTCTACGCGCGCGGCCAGCTCGTCGGCATCATCGACATGCGCGACAAGGCCGCCAAGCAGGCCTTCGACGGCAACGACCTGCCGAAAGCGATGCGCATCGCCGACCGCGTCGCCGCGCTGTTCGCGAACAAGAACGTGTTCAATCTGCGGTACATCACGTTGTCGGAGATGGAGGGGGCAGAGGGCAGGGGGCGGGGCGCAGGTGGTGTTCTCGAGGCTGCACCACCGCAGCCGGTTACTCCAGCAACGCCGCCGGTTACGACACCACCACCTGCGCCCAGCCCCCAGCGCCCTGCGCCCTCGAGAAGAGACTCCGGCACCTTCAAACCGCGCATCGCCACGCTCGTGATCGAAGCGCGCGCGGCGGCGGAGCGCATCACCGTTCCGGTCGAGACGCTCGGCGAGAACGAGCTCGCCGTCGTCCGCGACGTTCTTCGCTCCATCCTCCTCATCCCCGGCGCCGCCGTCGCCTCCTTCTCCGCCTTCGGCCACCTCGGCGGCGTGCAGGAGATCGCCGCGCGCGCGGCGCTCGCGGACGAGGGGGAGAAGTTCCTCCAGTCGAAGCTCAACGTCTGGCTGTCGAAGCGCGGCGAGGGGGGCGGCTTCGTGCGCACGAACGTGACGACGCCGTTCGGCACCGCGTCGCCGCCGATCGGCGCGGCGCAGTTGCAGAAGGTCTTCACCGCGCCCGTCGTCGCCGGCTCGCTGCGCGGCTTGTACCTGACCGTCGGCTTCGCCGCGCCGCCCGACCGCGCGTCGCACGAGCTCCTGGCGGCGTTCCACGGCCAGTTGCAGACCGCCATCGAGTACTCCATGGGCCGCGGCGCGGTGCAGGCGGTCCGCGCGCGCGCCGCCGCGATTCTCGTCGAGCCCGACTTCACGAAGTACCCGGAGCTGCGCAAGCACAGCGACGCCGTCGCCGCGCGCGCCGAGGCCTTCGCGCGGTTCCTGGCGCTGTCGCCGGCGGAGGTCGAGAACGCGCGTATCGCCGCGCTGGTGCACGACTGCGGCATGCGCCTGCTCGACTACGAAAAGCTCTATCGCAAGCGCGACCTCTCGAACGACGAGATGCAGATCCTCCGCGAGCACGCCGCGGTGAGCGCGGTGCTCGTCGAGCCGGTCCTCGGCGGCGAGCTCGCGCGCATTGTCCTCTGCCATCACGAGCGCGTCGACGGCCGCGGCTACCCGAACGAGCTGCACGGCGACGACATCCCGCTGCTCTCGCGCCTGCTGCAGCTCTGCGACGCGTACGAGACGATGACGTCGCCCGACAGCTACGAGGCGCCGCAGACGCCGGAGGCGGCGCTGGCGATCCTCGCGCGCGGCGCCGGCTCGCAGTTCGACGCCGAGCTGGCGCGGCGCTTTGCTGAGATGATGCGCGCATGAAGGTCTCCCGCGACGAAGTGCGGCGCATCGCCGGCCTGGCCCACCTGGCGTTCGACGACGCCGGCCTCGATCGCATGGCCGACGAGCTGACAAAGATCCTCAGCTACATCGACCAGCTCCGCGAGGTCGACGTGCGCGGCTTCGAGGAGCACGCCGCCGGCGCGACGCCAATGCGCGACGACACGCCGCGCCCATCGCTCGACCGAGCCCTAGTCGAGCGCAACGCCCCATCCTGGGCTGAAGGCCATTTCATCGTCCCCCAAGTAGTGCCGCCGTCCCCGGCGGCTGTCCCGGCGGCGTCCCCGCCGCCGAAAAAATCATGACTGACCTCCTAAACCTCCCCTGGCACGAGGCAAGGGAACACGCCTCCCCCCGCGAGCTAGTCAACGCGTCTCTCGCCGCATCCCGCAACGATCCCCTAAACGCCTTCCTCAACATCAACGACAATGCCCCTCCCGGCCACCCCATCGCCATCAAAGACAACATCGTCACCACCGACCTCCCGACGACCTGCGCGTCGCGCATCCTCGCAAACTTCGTCTCCCCCTTCGACGCGACCGCCGTCACCCGCCTCCGCGCCGCGGGCGCCTCGATCATTGGCAAGACCAACCTCGACGAATTCGCCATGGGCTCCTCGACCGAGCACTCCGCCTTCGGCCCGACGCGCAATCCGTGGGACCCCTCGCGTGTCGCCGGCGGCTCCTCGGGCGGCTCCGCCGCGGCCGTCGCCGCGCGCATGGTGCCGGCGGCGCTCGGCTCCGAGACCGGCGGCTCCGTGCGCCAGCCGGCCGCGTTCTGCGGCGTCGTCGGACTCAAGCCGACGTACGGCCGCGTGAGCCGCTGGGGCCTCGTCGCCTTCGCCTCGGGCCTCGACCAGATCGGCATCGTCACGAAGACCGTGCGCGAGTGCGCCGAGCTCCTCGGCACCATCGCCGGCGCCGACGCGATGGACTCCACGTCGTCGCCGCACCCGGTCGACGACTACGCCGCCGACCTCGACGCGGGCGTGCGCGGCCTGCGCTTCGGCGTCGTCCGCGAGGCCGTCGAAAAGCTGGAAGGCGAAGTCCGCGCGAACTTCGAAGAGGCGCTGGTCGTGCTGCGCGGCGGCGGCGCGGTCATCGAAGACGTCTCGGTGCCGACGATCGGCTACGCCATCGCGATCTACTACATCGTCGCGAACGCCGAGGCGAGCGCGAACCTGGCCCGCTTCGACGGCGTCCGCTACGGCCATCGAAGCAAGGAGTCGCCGACGCTGAGCGATCTCTACTTCCACTCGCGCGGCGAAGGCTTCGGCGCCGAGGTCAAGCGAAGGATCATGCTCGGCACGTTCGCGCTGTCGTCCGGCTACTACGACGCCTACTACGGCCGCGCCCAGTCCGTGCGCGCCCGCATGCGCCACGATTTCGGCGAGGCGTTCCGCAGCTTCGACTACCTCGTCACCCCCACCACGCCCGAGCCGGCCTTCCCGATCGGCGCAAAGACCTCGGACCCGCTGTCGATGTATCTGAGCGACGTCTTCACCGCCCCCGCGAACCTCGTCGGCATCCCCGCGCTCGCCGTCCCCTCCGGATTCTCGAAGGAGGGCCTCCCGCTCTCGCTGCAGATCATGGGCCCGCACTTCAGCGAGCGCGCGCTATTCCGGGCGGGCGGGTTTTTCGAGCGGGAGACGGGGTGGTGGAGGCGGCGGCCCACTTTGACATATTGATGGCGGCTCCATATGTTCGTGGTCGTATGAGCCCAACGAAGCCGCAACCCGCGCCGCCAGAAGAGAAAAAGAAACTGCCGACGTTTGGCGGCGGTGGACCGCTTCCCGGCGTCGACCTAAGCAACAACGCATCTCTCCTCGAGATCATGGAGAGAGATCGTGATCTTGAACGACGTAAACATTTTGTTGTACGCACACCGAAGCGACGCCGTTGATCACTCGCGCTTCCGTGATTGGCTCGACGCCGTGATCGAGGCGCCGGAGCCGTTCGGCTTCAGCGAAATCGTCTTCAGCAGTTTCGTGCGCGTCGCGACCAATCCGCGAATCCTGGGTCGTCCCACTCAACTCGTAGATGCGCTGGAATTCTGCGAACGCATCAGCAGCAAGCCAAACGCGGTTCACGTTGCTCCTGGGCCGCGCCATTGGCCAATCTTCACGTACCTTTGTACGCAGGCCCGGGCGACAGGCGACCTTGTGCCGGACGCCTATCTCGCCGCCCTCGCGATCGAATCCGATTGCGAGCTCATCACCCTCGACCGCGACTTCGCGCGCTTCCCCGGCCTCCGCTGGCGTCACCCCTTCTGATCACCTCACCGGTTCCGCACCCGCGGCCGCATCTCCTCGTCGAACATCAGCACCTGCAGCCGCATCCTTTCCACTCCTCCGCTGTCCACGTACCGGATCGCCAGCGGGATCCGCATTTCTCCCTTGCTCGGCGTTGCCGCGCGGATCGCGATGCGGAACCAGTTCGGGATGCTGTTCGTGTCGTCGAGCTTCGTGCGGGCCGTGCGGGAGGCGCGGTAGGTGAGGGGGCGGGACTGGCCGGGGGCGAGCGATTCGATGCCGTCGAACTCGAACGTCGCGTGGCCGACCTGCATCGACACCACCACCGACGACACCGGCGTGCGGCCCACGTTCGCCACCGACAGCGCGGCGTCGTGGCGGCCGAGCAGCGTCAGGTTGTCGACCGCCGGCCGCACGACCAGCTGCGAGCCGCTGCGGCGCAGCCGCGCGCGGAGTTTGGCGAGGAGAGCCGGCACGATGTCTAACGGTAGCACGCGCTGCTGTACAATGACGTCGTGCGTAAGTGGTGGGTGTGGGCCGTGGTTCTCCACCTCCCGGCGATTGCCCTCGCCGAATCCGCCACGAAAGTCATCGCCAGCGCCTCCATCACGTCCGAGCTGCGCGCCTCCCTGACCAGCGACTACGTCATCGACGTCGTCGTCACTCCGCACGACGGCGATGCCTGGACCCGTCTCGCCAAGCGCGTCACCGGCGACGCCGAGCGCTGGCACGACCTCGCCGCCTTCAATCATGCGAGCGAAACCCTCACCACCGAGCAGCGCGTGCGCGTGCCGCTGTCGATGCTGCGGCCCGAGTTGCAGAAGCAGATCGTGACCGCGCTCTTTCCGCACGACGGCGCGACCGGCAAGGGGTGGCGCCACGTCGTCGCCGGCGGCGCCGGCATCGAAGGGGAGTCGCTCTGGAACATCGCCGAGTGGTTCACCGGGCGCGGCGAGCGCTACGCCGCCATCCGCGCCGCCAATCCCGGACAGGCTCTGTCCACGCGAACGGGTGACGTAATCCTCATCCCGAGGGAACTGCTCGCCGCCGCATTCGGTGGCGAGGTGGAGGGACGGAATGCACCGAAGACAGCCCAGGCTCGGAAGTCGGACGACGATCCGGATGAGCGTCCGTCAGCGGATGCGCATGATGCGGATGCTCCTGTGGAGATTCGCGCCGCGGGGCTACCGTCGCTGACCTACGACCGGAGCGCCGCCGAGCCTTTTGCCGTCTACCGGCTGCAGAAAGGCGAGGCGCTCTACTCGTCGGTGGCCATCCGCTTCACCGGGCGCGTCTACTCCAAGGACGTCGGCGACGTCCTCGAGCGCCTCGTGACGTTCAACGGCATCGACGACGTGGCGCGCATCCCGGTCGGCTATCCGGTCAAGATCCCGCTCGAGCTGCTGCTGCCGGAGTACCGGCCCGCCGACGATCCGGCGCGCGTCGCCGACGAGGCCACGAAACGCGCCAGCGCGAAGCTCGCCAAGCGCTCGCGCGCGCGCAACCTCGCCGGCGTGCGCGTCATCCTCGATGCGGGGCACGGCGGCCGCGACGTCGGCGCGATCCACGGCGGCGTCTCCGAGTCGACCTACGTCTACGACGTCATGTGCCGGCTGAAGCGCATCCTCGAGAAGCGCTCCGCCGCCGCCGTCTCGGCGACGACGAAGTCGGCCTCGGACGGCTACGATGTCGCCGACAGCGACGTCCTCGAGACCAACGACGACCACGTCGTGCTGACCACGCCGCGCTACGAGCTCGACGACGACACTGCGGTCGGCGTGAACCTCCGCTGGTACCTGGCGAACTCCCTCTTCCGCCACGCGGTCAAGAAAGGCGTGCCGCGCGAGAAAGTCGTCTTCATCTCGCTGCACGCCGACTCGCTACACCCCGCGCTGCGCGGCACGATGGCCTACATCCCCGGCGCCGACTACGTCACCGGCTCGTACGAGAAGAGCGGCAGCGTCTACCTGGCGCGTGCCGAGGTACGCGAGCAGCCGTCAGTGCGGCACACGGAGAAGGAGTCGCTGACGGCGGAAGGACTCTCGCGCGACCTCGCCGAGTCGATCGTCGACGCGCTCGAGTCGAACGGCCTGCAGGTGCACGCGTTCAATCCGGTGCGCGACAACGTCGTGCGCAACGGCCGCGAGTGGGTGCCGGCCGTCATCCGCTACAACCTCGTCCCCACGCGGCTGCTCCTCGAAGTCTGCAACCTCGGCAACGCCAAGGACCGTGCGCTGATCCAGACGAAGGCCTACCGGCAGAAGCTGGCCGAGTCGATTTATGAGGGGCTGGTGGCGTTTTACGCGGATCGAGAGCGCGGCAGCGGTGACGCAGTCGTCGCGGCCTCCAGATGAATTGCGAATTCCGAATTCCGAATTGCGAATTAAGAAATCGTCGCTTGCTTCTCAATTCTGAATTCGGAATTCGCCATTCGCAATTCATATAATCCCCCGCGCCAATGCCCCGTTCTTTCGAAGGCGATCTCGACGCCGCCGGCCTGCGCTTCGCCGTCGTGGCCAGCCGCTTCAACGACGAGATCGTCAGCGGCCTCCTCTCCGGCGCGCTCGATTGTCTGCGCCGCCATGGCGCGGCCGACGACGCCATCGACGTCTACCGCGTCCCCGGCGCCTTCGAGATTCCCGCCGCCGTCAACGTCGCCGACGCCGACGCCATCGTCGCCCTCGGCGCGTTGATCCGCGGCGAGACGCCGCACTTCGACGTCCTAGCGTCGCAAGTCACGCATGAGCTCTCCCGCATTTCCGTCGAGCGCAAGCTCCCCGTCGCCTTCGGCGTCCTCACCTGCAACACCCTCGAGCAGGCCGTGGCGCGCTCGTCGCCGGGGCCGGGAAACAAAGGGTGGGAAGCGGCGCTCGCGGCCATCGAGATGGCGAACTTGTGGCGCGCGCTTCGCACGGCGGGTGGGTGACGCATGGGTGCCCGTCGCAAGGCTCGCGAGCTCGCGCTGCAGATGCTCTATCAGTTCGACCTCTCCTCGAATCCGCCGCAGCAGATCGTCGACACGTTCGAGGAGCTGCAGAAGTCGAAGCCGAACACGCGCGAGTTCGCCACGAAGATCTTCCACGGCACCATCGAGAACCTGGAGAAGATCGACGAGATGATCGCCGCGCAGGCCGACAACTGGCGCATCTCGCGCATGGCCGTGGTCGACCGCAACATCATCCGCATGTCCATCTACGAGCTGCTGAACGAGACCGACACGCCGAAGCTCGTCATCATCGACGAGGCCATCGAGATCGGGAAAAAGTTCGGCACGCAGAAGTCCTCGCAGTTCATCAACGGAATCCTCGACGGGATTCTGAAACGCTACAATCTCGCCTCGTGAGTCTGCTCGGCCGGCTCGAGGACCTCTCCCTCACCGACATCGTCCAGATCGTTTTCCTCAGCCGCCGCACCGGCGTGCTGGAGATCGTCGACGACGGCGGCCGCCACACCGTCCTCTTTCGCCAGGGCCTCGTCGTCAACGCGTCGTCGCCCGAGCATCCCGACCTCATCACCTGGCTCGAGAAGAACGGACTCGTCCCGCCGCCGCGCGTGCAGGTGCTGCGGCAGATGGAGGAGAACGGGATCCCCTGCGGCACGGCGGCGGTGGAGTTGAATCTAATGTCGAACGCCGACCTCGCCGAGGCCGTGCGGGCGCGGGTGCAGAGCGTGATCGCGCCGCTGTCGCAGAGCCACGAAGGGGAGTTCAACTTCATCCTCAGCGAGCAGGTGAGCGCGCTCGACACTGAATACGACGTCGATCAGGTCTTCAAGGAAGGCGGCCTGCAGCCGCAGAAGATCCTCGGCGGCGACGGCAGCGACAAGCTCAAGCCGCTGCGCGGCCTCGAGGAGTCGCTGAAAGCCGGCAAGGCGCTGCTGCGCGGCACGGCCGCGCCGGAGACGACGCCGGCATCGCTCAACCTCGGACTTGGGCAGCCGGTCGAGGACAACGTGCTGCAGTTCCCGACGCCCGAGGAGCGCGCGCTGCCGTTCGCACCGGTGCCGGACGACGAACCGCTGCCGGAGATCCCCGAGGAGCCGGCCGCGCCGGTGACGACGAAGCCGTCGACGACCGGGCAGTTCAAAGTCGCCGGCGGGCTGATCGAAGTCGAGTCGCCCGAGGCGACGTACCGCAACGTCGTGCTCTTCGAGCGCAGCCCGCTGATCCGCGTCGCCGCGCGCCGCGCCTTCGGCAAGAAAGGCGTGAAGATCGCGCAGTTCGGCTCGCTCGACGACGTGCGCGACGCCATGAGCGACTTCTTCCGCTCGAACAGTTTCTTCGTCACGTTCCTCGAGCTTGCCGACAACGACGTCAACGGCCCCTCGGTGCAGTTGATGGTGCGGCTGAAACGCAAGAACCCGCGGCTGCCGGTCGTCCTCATCGACAGCGAGGCCGACCTGCGGCGGCGCCACGCGCTGCTCCGCGCCGGCGCCGACCTCTATCTCACGAAGCCGTCGCCCGCGCGCCTGCAGCCTGGGCTCGCCGAGGAGGAGCTCGGGATGTTCGCGGACGAGCTCGTGCTCTTCGCCGAGCGCGCCTTCCAGCAGTGGGAGCAGTTTACCGGCGGCGGCTTCGGCCCCGAGGCCGGCAAGCGCTTTTACGAAGAAGCGCAGAAGGAGAACATCGACCGCAGCTACGGCGTGCTCAAGCAGCTGATCAACGAGCTGTCGAATCCGAACGACATCGGGCAGGTGTCGTCGACGATCTTGCGCCTGTCGGCGGAGTACCTCGACCGAGGCGCGCTCTTCGTCGCGGAGGACAGCGACTTCGTCGGCCTCGGCGGCTTCGGCGCGACCGGCGGCGGCGAGGCCATGGACGCGCGCGTCCGGTCGCTGCGCATCGCCCGCGGCGCGCCGTCGCTGCTCGCGGACGTGGCGGCGTCGGGCGAGGCGCACCGCGGCAAGATGCGCCGCACGCCGGCGAACGTGGAGCTGATCGACCGCCTCGGCGGGATGCTGCCGACCGAGGTCGTCGCGCTACCGATCATGCACGGCAACCGCGCCATTGGTATCCTGTACGGAGACAACGCGGAACACCGCGCGGCCATCGACAGCATGACGGGTTTGGAGATCTTCCTCTCGCAGGCCGGCTATGCGTTCGGCAACGCGATTTTTGCAGCGGAGCGAGCGAAGCGATGAATGCAGAATGCAAAAATGCAGAATGCAGAATTGAGCTGCGCCTCGTTCTGCATTCTGCATTCCGCATTCTGCATTTCTGAATCATGAAGGTCCTCGTCGTCGAAGATTCTTCGTCCATGCGTGCCTACCTCACCACGATCATCGAGGGGGGGACGGAGTCGTACGACCTCGAGATCGTCGAGGCGGCCAGCGGCTTCGAGGCCCTGAAGACGCTGCCGCACCACACCTTCGACGCGATTCTCACTGACATCAACATGCCCGACATCAACGGCCTGGAGCTGGTGAGCTTTCTCAAGAACCACCCCGTCTACCGCTCGATCCCGATCATGGTGATCTCGACGGAGTCGAGCGACGAAGATCGCAAGCGCGCCGCCGCGCTGGGCGCCGAGGAGTACCTGGTGAAGCCGTTTCAGGCAGGGGAGCTGATCGACAAGCTGCGGCGGCTGCTCAAGGTTGCATAGGCGCTAGGGAAGCTCTGCACAAGCCCGTCATCCTGAGCCGGCAGCGCGCGGCGAAGGATCTCCGAATGCGTAGATTGAGATGCTTCGCCGTCTTCGCGGCTCAGCATGACGTGAACCGCGAGTTATGCAGATGCTTCCTAGTGCGTTGACGACTCGAGACGGTCGACACGCGCTTGCAGGTCGGCGACGCTCTCTTCGAGCGAAGTGACGCGGCGATGGATCTCGGCGTGCGAGAACTTGAACATCGCCTGCGTCTCGGCGGCGGTGCGCTCGATGCGTTCTTCGACGCGATCGAGCCGGCTTTCGACGCGGGTGAGCCGGGTGTCGAGATGCGCCACGCTTTCCGCGACGAGCTGCGTCTCATTTTTGGCGCCCTCGAGCGCGACGTCGAAGTGTCGCCGCGTCTCGGTATGCGCCGTGGCGTTTTCCTGCCGCAGCATCGTGACAGCCGCATTCACCGAGGTATCAACGTACCGCCGCGTCTCTTCATGCGCCGCGGCGTTCTCCTGCCGCATCGCCTCGAATGACGCGGCGTTCTCCTGCCGCATCGCCTCGAATGACGCGGCGTTCTCCTGCCGCAGCGTTCCGATCGACGCGTCGACGTGCTGCAGCGTTTCCGCCTGCGCAGTCGCGATCGCGTCCATCAGGCGTTTCACGTCATCATCATCCACGCCGTGATCTTACCTCGGTCCTTATAATCCTCTCGATGGCCAAAGAAGACGATCGCGCCCGCGACGAGTTCACCGGCGAGGCCGAGGAGCTCCTCGACACGCTCTCGCGCGACCTCGTCGACTTCGAGTCGCAGGGCAAAGACGTCCGGCCCGAGCTCGTCAACAAGATCTTCCGCGAGATCCACTCGCTCAAGGGCCTGGCCGGCATGCTCGGCTTCGGCGAGATCTCCGAGCTCTCCCACAACCTCGAGGACATGCTCGACCGGCTGCGCATGGGGAAGATCGAGATCACCCGCGACCTCATCGACCTCCTCTACGACGCCGTCGACTCCCTCAACCGCCTCGTCCTGGCCATCCACGATCCATCCCTCGGCGGCCTCGTCGACATCACCGCCCTCACGCGGCGCATCCACCAGCTCGTCACCGCGCAGCCGCAGCAGGCCCAGGGCGACGCCTTCCGCGACCTCACCCTCGACGAGCAGACGCGCAAGTCGCTCACCGAGTACGAGGAGCACCGCCTTCTCGAGAACGTCCGCGCCGGCAAGCACATCCTCGCCGTCGAGGTCACCTTCGACTTCGCCGACTTCGACGAGAAGCTGCGCGTCCTCACCGCCGCCCTCAGCGACGCCGGTGAAGTCATCTCCACGCTCCCGGCCATCGACAGCAGCGGCGGCGCCGGCATTGCCTTCCGCCTCCTCTACGGCTCGGCGCTCAACGACGCCGCCGTCGCCGCGCTCGCGCCCGAGGCGAAGGTCACGTCGCTGCGCAAGGCGGAGACGCCGGCGGTCGTCGGGCCGGCCGACATCTCGCTGCCAACCGAAGCGGCGGCGGACGAGGACCTGTCGTTGCGCTCGATGTCGCAGACCGTGCGCGTCGACATCGGGAAGCTCGACCACGTCATGAACATCGTCGGCGAGCTGATCATCGAGAAGACGCAGCTCGAGACGCTGACGCGCTCGCCCGAGGTGCAGCAGAGCCGCCTCGTCGCGCACGAGCTCACCAAGCTCTCGCGCAACCTCGACCGCAAGCTCAACGAGCTGCAAAAGTCCGTCATCGAGACGCGCATGGTCCCGGTCGGGCAGATCTACTCGAAGCTCTCGCGCACGGTGCGCAAGGTCGCGCGCGAGCTGAACAAGGAGATCGAGCTCGTGCTGCGCGGCGAGGACACGGAACTCGACAAGATGATGGTCGAGGAGCTGACCGATCCGCTGATGCACATCATCCGCAACGCCCTCGACCACGGCATCGAGCCGGCCGACCAGCGCCGCGCCGCCGGCAAGAACCCGAACGGACGCGTGACGCTGAACGCCTACCAGCAGGGCAACTCCGTCGTCATCGACGTCATCGACGACGGCCGCGGCATCGATCCGGAGCGCATCCGCGCCGTGGCCGTCAAGCGCGGCCTCGCCGGAGAAAAGGACGTCGTCGACCAGCAGCGCGCGCTGGAGCTGATCTTCACCCCGGGCTTCTCCACGGCCAGCGCGGTCAGCGAGATCTCCGGGCGCGGCGTCGGCCTCGACGTGGTGAAGAAGAACATCCAGGACCTCAAGGGGACGATCGACATCATCACGGCGGTGGGCGAGGGGACGACGTTCCGGATCATGCTGCCGATCACGCTGGCGATCATCCAGGCGCTGGTAGTCCGCGCCGCCGGCGAGCAGTACGCGATCCCGCTGACCTCGGTCGAAGAATCGCTGCGGATCTACTCGCGCGACATCCGCACCGTCGAGCGCCGCGAGGTCTTCACCCTGCGCGACTTCACGCTGCCGCTGCTCCGCCTCGCCGACGCCTTCAGCCTCGACGGCGGCCGCGAGGAGACGCCCGACACGAAGTGGTTCGTCGTGGTGACGCGCTCGGGGGAGAAGATCGCCGGCATCCTCGTCGACGCCCTGGTGCGCCAGCAGGAGGTGGTGATCAAGTCGATCGGAGAGCGCCTGAAGACGACGCCCGGCATCGCCGGCGCGACGGAGGTCGGCGAAGGGGAGATCGTCCTCGTCGTCGACGTCGGCTCGCTGATCGACCGGTTCGGCGGGCGGGCGCGGGAAATCCGCTCCGCGCTGACGCCCGTAGCTTGAGGTCGGAGGGAATGGACGATGGCTACTGTCATGCTGATGCATTGGCCCGAGGTCACCAAGGAGCAGTACGAGCAAGCGCGCCGCGACGTGAACTGGGAAGGCGACACGCCGAAGGGAGCGAAGTACCACGTCTCGTGGTTCGACAACGGCCTGCACGTGCTCGACGTGTGGAACTCGCAGGCGGACTTCGAGAAGTTCTCGCAAGATCGCCTCGGCCCCGTGGTGCAGAAGATCGGAATCCAGTCGCAGCCGAAGGTCGAGTTCGGCGAGGTCCACGCGATCTACGCCCCGAACCCGGCATAAGCAGCGGGGGATAGGGAACAGGCGACAGGCGACAGGTGGTGTTCTCGCGCGAACGACCACCTGTGATCCGTCTCCTGTTCCCCGTCACCCTCAAGTTACAATCGCGGCACGTACGAATCGTTCTTCGGCTTCGCGACCAAGCCCTTCGGGAAGACTCCCGATCCGTCGTTTCTCTACGAGAGCGCGCAGCACCGCGAGGCGCTGGCGCGCCTGGAGTACGCGGTGGAGGAGAAGGAGCTGGCGCTGCTCGTCGGCGACATCGGCTCGGGGAAGACCACGCTCTCCCGCGCGCTGATCGACCGCCTCGGCGAGTCGCGCCCGGTCGTGCTGCTGATCAACCCGCGCCTCACCCCCACGCAGCTTCTCCGATCGATTGCGAGCGGCCTTGGCCTCGTGCCGGGCCGCTTCCGCAACGACCTCCTCGACCAGATCCACGCCAAGCTCTTCGAGCTCTACGAAGCGGGCCGCGAGCCGGTGCTGATCATCGACGAGGCCCAGCTCATCCCGTCGAAGGCCACGTTCGACGAGATCCGCCTGCTGACGAACTTCCAGCTCGACGATCAGAATCTCCTCTCCGTGCTGCTCATCGGCCAGCCGGAGCTGGAGACGCGCATCGACCGCCTCGCCTACGCGCCGCTGCGGCAGCGGATCGGCATGCGCTACCGTCTGGGACCGCTGTCGCTGGAGGAGACGATCGAATACATCGAGCATCGCGTGCGGGTGGGCGGCGGCGCGCGGAACCCGTTCAGCCGCGCCGCGATGGAGGAGATCTACGCGACGAGCGGCGGGATCCCGCGCCTGATCAACACCTTGGCCACGACCGCGCTGCTCGACGCCTTCGGCGAGGACGCGGAGACGATCGACCCGCAGCGCGTCAGCGCCGCGGCACGCGAGCACCGGCTCGCGGAGGCGGCGCATGGTTGATCTGGTGAAGATTCGCAAGAAGGCGAGGAAAGAACGTGGAGGACAGGCACTCATGCCTGTCACCCCTGTCCCGGAGGCCGCGCCAGAGGACGAGGGTCAGGCAAGAGTGCCTGACCTCCACCGAAACGCGAAGCTCGACAAATTCATGCAGGAGGCCGGCACGAAGCGCGAAGGCTTCGTCGAGGAAATCGAGACGGCCGGCGCCGAGACCCGGCTCGAGCTCCTCACCTTCGTTCTCGCCGGCGAGCAGTACGCGCTCGACATCGAGCACATCGTCGAGATCGTCACGCCGCGGGCCATCACGCGCGTGCCGAACGCCGACGAGGACGTCGTCGGCATCATCTCCCTGCGCGGGACCATCGTCACCGTCGTCGACACCCGCCGCAAGCTGCGCCACCCCGGCTCGAAAAACGGCGATCATCCCGACCGGCGCATCATCGTCGTCGAGAAGGACGGCGAGACCCTCGGCTTCGAGGTCGACCGCGTCCTTCGCGTCGTCAAGACCGATCCCGGCGCCGTCGAGCCGCACCCGGTCGTGCACGCCAGCGAGCAGCACGAGGCCATCCGCGGCGTCTTCCGTCACGCCGATGCGTTGACGATCCTGCTCGATTTCGACAAGCTACTGGCCTGATTGGAACTCACCTGTAAGCAGTGTGCATCGAAGTTCCGCGCCGTCGTCGAGCTGCCGCTCGCGCGCGCCGTGCGCGTGGCCTGCCCGGCCTGCGGCTTCCAGATGGTCCTCAAGCCCGCCTCCGGCGAGCACCCCGCGGTGCAGCCGCCGGCGGCGCGCCGGCGCATCGCCGCCATCGCCGACGAGCCGCGGCCGTTCCGCTCCTTTCTCGCCGAGCACCTCCGCCGCTTCGGCTTTGACGTGGCCCTCTTCGAGACCGGCGAGCCGACGCTCGACTACGTCCGCCGCGCCCGCGCCGACCTGGCCATCGTCAACGTCTACCTCAAGGGGAAGCTCGGCGTCGAAGTCACCGAGGACATCAAGAACGATCCGTCGCTGGGACACACGCGCGTCATCCTCATCGGCGCGCTCTTCCGCGCAAACCGCTTTCGCGCCAATCCGACGAACCTCTATGGCGCCGACGAGTACATCGAGGAGCAGATCCCCGAGAAGGAATTCAAGCAGATCGTGCGCAAGCTCTTCCCGCAGCTCGGGCCGACGCTGGAGACGCCGATCGAGCCGCGCGAGTACGATGAGGCGCGGCGCCTGGCGCGCCTGATCCTCTCCGACATCATCATCTATCACCCCGCGAAGGTCGAAGAGGGGATCCGCGAGAACACGTTCTTCGAGGTGCTGAAGGACGAGATCGACGAAGGGCGGCAATACTACGAGTCGCGCGTACCCTTCCGCGTGCGGCAGGACACCGAGATTTACAACGAGACGCTGCGACAGTTTGTGAGCATGAAGCGCGAGGAATTGCAGAAGGTGCGGACAGGATGAGCGCGACGCCCGAGCTCATCCAGCAGGCCCGGTCGACCGATCCCGACCTGCGCCAGAAAGCCGCGTGGGCCGTCTCGCACGCCGAGGACGAGCGCGACTACGCGCTGATGTTCGAGCTCCTCGGCGACAAGGACTGGCGCGTGCGCAAGACCATCGTCGACGGCTTCGTGCGCGATCCGCAGCCCGAGGTCGTCGGCGGTTTGCTCGACGCCCTCGCCGACGCCGAGAACGCCGGCAAGCGCAACTCCTCGACCGAGGCCCTCGTGCGCGTCGGCGGGCCGGCCATCGGACCGATCGTGGCGCGGTTGCGCGAAGAGGCCGACGTCGACGTCCGCCTCTCCCTCGTCAACCTCCTCGGCGATCTCCGCAGCGCCGAGGGCTTCGACATGCTCATCCAGCTGCTCGAGACGGAGACCGACATCAACGTCGCCTCCTCCATCGTCTCGTCGCTCGGCAAGTACCGCGATGCCGCCGCGCTCCCGGCGCTGCTGCGCGTCCTGCAGCGGGAGGACCTCTGGCTGAAGTTCCACGCCATCGAAGCCCTCGGCGAGATCGGCGACCGCGCCGCGCTGCCGTCGATCCTGCCGCTCTACGCCGAGAAATCGCTGCGCAAGCCGGTGCTCGAAGCCATCGGCAAGATCGCCGACGTCGGCACGGTCTCGTTCCTCCTGCGCATCATCGCCGGCGAGGAGAAGCTGAACCTCACCGCGCTGCGCGCGCTCGTGCGCATCGCCGACGCCAGCAAGCCGAAGATCGTCGAGCAGGCCGAGCGCCGGCTCATCCAGCGCAAGTTCCGCGAGTCGTTCCCGCAGGAGAAGATCGCGCCGCTGATCGAGCACCTCCACGCCACGCCGAAGCGCGACGTGAAGAGCTTCATCCTCACGTTCCTCGGCTGGTCCGGCGACCCGCGCGTGCTGCCGGTGCTGATGAATTTCCTCGAGCAGCCCGACACCGCCGAGGTCGCGGCGCAGGCGCTCATCGACTTCGGCCAGGGCGCCGTCGAGGCCATCCTCACCGGCTTGCGCAACGCCGAGGAGGACGAGATCGTGGCGCTGCTGCTGCGCGTCATCAACGTCATCGGCGGCGCCGAGTCGATCCCGAGCATCCTCCCGTTCCTCGACCACGACAACGCCATGATCCGCCGCCTGGCCATCGAGATCCTCGGCGACATCGCCGACCCGCGCTCGCTCGATTACCTCCTGGCCAAGCTCGACGACACGGACGTCGCCTCGCAGCAGGCCGCGGTCAACTCCATCTCCGCGCTCGTCGCCGCCTTCCCGCGCATCAAAGGCGACGTCCTCGCCAAGATCCGCAAGCTCGAGGCCTCGGCGTCGGTGCCGGTCAAGCTCAACTCCCTCTCCGTCTTCGTCAACATCCAGGGCGAGGGGTACCACGACGAGCTGCTGCTGGCGTCGAAGGAGAGCGATCCGACGATCCGGCAGAAGGCCGTGTCGCTGATGGGGAAGTTCAGCGAGGAGCGCTTCGCCGACCAGCTCGTCCTCTCCCTCGCCGACGAGTCGACCGCGGTGCGCCTCGCGGCGATCAACGCGATCGTCCGCCTGCGTCCGGAGAAGGGACTCGATCCGCTCATCAGCTCGCTCGAGGACAGCGACGTCTGGATCCGCACCGCGGCGGCGCAGGCGCTCGGCGAGTACCGGCATCCGGCAGCCATCGATCCGCTGATCCGCCACCTCGAAACCGACGTGCCGCCGGTGCGCATCGCCGCGATCGAGGCCCTCGGCAAGTCGGGCCACGAGCGCGTCAAAGAGGTGCTCTTCCGCTGCGTCTACGAGTTCGACCTGGAGATCCGCCGCGCCGCCATCCTCGCCCTCGGCCGCATCCCCGGCGACGAGGTGTTCGACTATCTGATGTACGCGATGACGGACTCGGACTGGCGCGTGCGCGCCGCCGCCGCGACCGCGGTCGCCCTGCGCGGCGACACGACCGCGCTGCCGTCGCTGCACGCGGCCTTGAAGGACGAGGACACGTACGTGCAGCAGTCCGCGGTCCTCGCGCTCGACAAGATCCCTGACCGCTCGTCGTTCCCGCACCTTTTGGAGGCGCTGGAGAACCGGGCGATCCTCGACGACGTTTCCGACGTTTTCGTGCGGCACAAAGAGCTGTATCGCGATTTGTTGGAAGAGGCGTGGCGGGTGGCTGACAGCAGGAGAGAGGTAGTGATTGCCGCGATTCTCTCGGCAATGAAGCAGTAAAGGCGGCATTCGCCTGGGTCCCGAATGTCCACGTTCAACCTGTCGCTGAACCATCATCTGGAGCTGCCTGACGACGTCTTCAGGCTGCTGCGGGACGCGATCTACAAGCGCACCGGCATGTGGTTTGCCGACAATTCGAAATACCTGCTGCAGAAGCGCCTCTCCCCGCGCGCCCGCGAGCTGAATTTCGACTCGTTCCAGAAATACTTCTATTTCCTGCAATACGACCCGCGCGCCGACACGGAGTACGACCAGATCTACGACCTCGTCACGACGAACGAGACGTATTTCTTCCGCGAGCCGGCGCAGCTGGCCGCGTTCACCGAGGAGATCGTGCCCGACATCCTCACGCGCAAGGGCGTGAAGAAGATCCGCATCTGGTCGGCGGGCTGCTCGTCGGGCGAGGAGCCGTACTCCATTGCCATGCTGCTGCGGGAGGCGGGGTGGTACGACAAGGCCGCCTTCGAGATTTTCGCCAGCGACATCAATCAGGCGGTCCTGGCGAAGGCGCGCCGCGGCCAATATCGCGAGAACGCCTTCCGCGCCACGGATCCGGCGCTGCGCGAGCGCTATTTCACGAAGGAGGCGGACGGCTCGTGGAAGATCTCCGACGACATCCGCAACCGCATTTCCTTCGGCCGCCTCAATCTCTACGACGAGCCGCGCGTCTCGCTCCTCGGCCACCTCGACGTCGTCTTCTGCCGCAACGTGATCATCTATTTCGACGACGCGTCGAAGAGGGTCGTGGTGACGAATTTCTACAATCGCTTGGTCGAGGGCGGCTATTTGCTCCTCGGCCACTCGGAGTCGCTGATCTCATTGTCGACGCAATTCAAATTGCGGCATTTGAAGAACGACATGGTGTATCAGAAATGATGACGTGAGCTCACGATCGGCAAGTTCGAACTTGCCAAAGGTGAGATCGAGCTTGCCGACGGTGAGATCGAGCTTGCCAACGGTGAGATCGAGCTTGCCAACGGTGAGATCGAGCTTGCCAACGGTGAGATCGAGCTAGTCAAAGGTGAGATCGAGCTTGCCAACGGTGAGATCGAGCTTGTCAACGGTGAGATCGAGCTTGCCAACGGTGAGATCGAGCTAGTCAAAGGTGAGATCGAGCTTGTCAACGGTGAGATCGAGCTTGCCAACGGTGAGATCGAGCTTGCCAACGGTGAGATCGAGCTTGCCAACTGTGAGATCGAGCTAGTCAAAGGTGAGATCGAGCTTGTCAACGGTGAGATCGAGCTTGTCAACGGTGAGATCGAGCTCGGCAACTGTGAGATCGAGCTTGAAAACTGTGAGATCGAGCTCGGCAACTGTGAGATCGAGCTTGAAAACTGTGAGATCGAGCTTGGCAACTGTGAGATCGAGCTCGGCAACTGTGAGATCGAGCTTGGCAACTGTGAGATCGAGCTTGAAAACTGTGAGATCGAGCTTGTCAACGGTGAGATCGAGCTTGGCAACTGTGAGATCGAGCTCGGCAACTGTGAGATCGAGCTTGGCAAACTGTGAGATCGAGCTCGAAAACTGTGAGATCGAGCTTGAAAACTGTGAGATCGAGCTTGGCAACTGTGAGATCGAGCTTGAAAACTGTGAGATCGAGCTTGGCAACTGTGAGATCGAGCTTGAAAACTGTGAGATCGAGCTCGGCAACTGTGAGATCGAGCTTGGCAACTGTGAGATCGAGCTTGAAAACTGTGAGATCGAGCTTGCCGACCGTGAGGGCGAGCTCGCCAACCGTGAGATCGAGCTCGCCAACCGTGAGCTAAATCGCGCCCGATTAACGCGTCTCCGCCATCCGCGACGGCGTCAGCGTCACCTTCAACGACGCCGGCGCTTTTTTGTACGCCGCGCCGTCGTACAGATCCACGAGCGCGCCCGGCACGGTCACGTACGGCAAAAAGACGTTGCACCAGAACCAGCCGGAGAGGTGGCGCTTCACGACCGCGGACGAGTCTTCATAGCCGTCCTTCTTGAGCGTGATCACGCAGCGGTCCGCTTTGCGGCTGACGCGGACGACGACGGGCGTTTGCCCCGCGGACTCCACGCCTTTGCCGCAGTCGGTGAGGACATCGGCGCCGGCGGGTTTCGAGAGCACCGGGATTTCCTGGAATTTGCCGTGAGCGACGGTGGCGCAGGCATTGAGAAACAGGGCACAGACGAGGAGCGCGAGCATAGCCAGGCGACTTTTCATTGGCGGGCCTCCCTTTCGGCGCCGGCCTATCGCATCGGGCGTGCCGCCAATGGCGATAATCTTCAATCGACGCGCGGCAAACGAGTTGATCGCGCCGCGCAGCGGTTATTTTGGTTTAAACGTGACGCGCGTTTGTCAGCGCGCGGCGACAGCGTGTCGCCTCAATGCGCCGGCACTTCCGGAATCCGCACCGTCGCGCCGTCGCGGCGCCAGATCATCGCGCTGATCCACCAGTGGCCGTCGCGGCGAAAGAGTTGGATGCTGTTGACGCCGCGGCCGAGGAATTCGCCGCCGCGCGAGCGCCGCGTGTCGTAGGCGCTGAGCACGTGGGCGACGTCGTCGTACTGCTGCGTCTCGCGCCAGATCTCCGCTTCCCAGAAGCTCGGCAGCTCGCCGGAGTCGATCATGGCCTCGAAGTTCTGCTGGAACGAGGCGACGTCGAATTCGAAGATCCCGCCGTCGCGCACGCGCACGAGGCGCGCGCCGGGCGCGTAGATCCGGTCCTGCCGGCTCCAGTCGGGGCGTTCCCCCCGCTCGAACGAGACGATGGCGTACATTTCGGCGATCACGCTGTCGAGGCTTTCCATGCGTGCCGTAGCTTACCTCGTACCAATGACACTACGCGCGCGTGATGGCGTAGCATGTAATCATTTCCATCCGTGGAAGCGTCAAAGAACGCGATGCTCGCGAAACGCTGTTTCGTCCAGGCGCTGGCGGCGATGTCGCTCGCCGCCGTCTGCTCCGCGCAGGCGCCGGCGGTGTACCAGGACCTCTACGCGCAGCTCGCGCGCGACGTCGCCGATTTCCAGAGCGCGATTCACAGCGCCTCGAACGGGACGGCGTTCCCCGTCCGCTACGGCGGCCAGTTGACCGACGCGAACTGCAATAACGGGCCGGCCTTGTTGCAGCCCTCCAGCGCCGCGCTGATCGACAGCGAGATCCTGCTGCTCAAAGCCGTCGGCGTGCGGGCGGTCTCCGTCGAAGTCTCCTATCCGATGCTCGACCCGGCCTTCTTCGCCTTCATCGGCCATCCCGAGTACCAGCCGCAATTCACGGCGTTCTACGCGAACGTCGCCGCGTCGATCCGCGCGCAGGGCATGCAGGTCATCGTCGAGAGCCAGTCGATGATCCCGACCGGGCTGCAATCGGTCTGGGGCTCGCAGTTGCAGGCGTATTACGCGACGCTGACGACGTTCCAGGCGTACACGAGCGCCCGCGCGCAGGCGGCCGGCATCGTGGCCCAGACGATGCGGCCGGACTACTTCGTACTGCAGGAGGAGCCCGACACCGAGTCCGCGCAGTCGGGCCAGGCCTCGGCCGGCACGGTCTCGGGATCGACGTCGATGCTCGATGCCACAACGGCCGCCGCACGGCAGGCGGGCGTGGCCGGTATGAAGATCGGTGCGGGCTTCGGCACGTGGCTGCAGGCCTATCCGCTATTCGCCAACAGCTTCACGCGCCAGCATTGCGGACAGATCGTCAACGGCCAGCCGCAGCCGTGCCTCTCGCAATCGCTCGACTTCCTCGACCTGCACGTTTTCCCGATCACCGAGCAGACCGCCGCCTGCTCCGCGCCACCCAATCCGAAGCCGTGCACGGCGCCGAATTTCTGGCAGAACGCGATGACGGTCGTGGCCGCGGCGAAAGCGGCCGGAGTCCCGCTGTCGATCTCCCAGACATGGCTGCGCAAAGTGCGCGACGGCGAATGGCTGCAGATCGACGGCGACGTCCAGGAGGCGCGCGAAGCGTACAGTTTCTGGGCTCCCCTCGATCTCCAGTTCCTGCAGACGATCCACGACCTCGCCAACTACGCGCAGATGCTCTTCGTCGTGCCGTTCAATACGCAAAGTGACTCCGCGTACGTCACCTGGAGCAGCGGCACGGCGTTGCGGAACGAGGGCGGCAGCAACACCGAGGCGCAGGTCTTCGCGGCCGTACAGTCGGCGGCGATCGCCAACGCCGCGGCGGCGAGCTACACGTCCGTGGCCACCGGCTTTCACAATCTCATCGTCAGCGATGCGGCGCCGCCGTCGAGTCCGTCGAACGTCGTCGCGACCAGGACGACGCCGGCGGAAGCGATGGTGAGCTGGTCGGCGGCGGCCGACGACGTCGGCGTGGCCGGCTATCACGTCCTGCGCAACGGCGCGCGCGTGGCGGACGTTTTCCAATCGCCGTTCCACGACACCGGCCTGTCGGCGGGGACGGTCTACACCTATCAGGTGCAGGCGTTCGATCTGGCCGGCAACGTGTCGGCGGCGGCCTCGTCCTCGCAAGGCCGGCGCCGCGCGGCCGTTCACAATTGAGGGATCGGAAATCGTCGCTCGGCGCCGCGCCGCCGCGCGCGACCGCGTAGCAATTACACTACGCGCACGTGCCCTCCGCCCGTCAGATCCGCGCGCTCGTCATCGACGACTCCGCGTACAACCGCGTCACCCTCTCGCGCATGCTCGAGTCGCATCCCACGATCAAAGTCGTGGCCACGGCCGTGAACGGCGAGGACGGCATCAAGCAGGTCATGCGGCACCGTCCCGACGTCGTCACGCTCGACCTGGAGATGCCGATCATGGACGGCTTCGCCTTCCTGCGCTGGCTGATGCACAACCTCCCCACCGCCGTCATCGCCGTCTCCTCGCGCTCGAGCGACCGCAGCGTCTTCAAGGCCCTCGAGCTCGGCGCCCTCGACTTCATCGCCAAGCCGGGCGGCCGCGTCTCGCCGCGGCTCGAGGAGATCCAGAAAGACCTCGTCGCCAAGGTGCTGCAGGTCGTCGAGCTGCGCATGGAGAACCTGCGGCGGCGCGTGCAGGAAGAGGAGCGCGCCGCGCCGCATCCGCCGAAGGCCGCCGAGGTCTGTGCCGAGGGCATCGAGCTCGCCGTCCTCGGCTGTTCGACCGGCGGTCCGCCGGCGCTGCAGCACGTCTTCGAGTCGCTGGCGCTGTTGCCGATTCCCATCGTCGTCGCGCAGCACATGCCGCCGACGTTCACGCGCCTCTTCGCCGAGCGCGTCAACCGCCTCACCGAATACACGGTGAAGGAGGCGGACGACGGCGAGCTGCTCGCGCGCGGCACCGTCTACATCGCGCCGGGCGGCATGCAGACGGAGGTGCGGCGCAACGGCGACGGCGCGCTGCTCGTGCGCGTCTTTCCGGCGAACCTCAGCGACCTTTACGCGCCGTCGGTCGACCGCCTCTTCAACACCGCGGCCGAGGCGTGCGGCGACCGCCTCGTCGCCGTCATCATGACCGGCATGGGGGACGACGGCGCGGAGGCCATCCGCACCGTGCGCGAGCGCCGCGGCCGCACCATCGCCGAGTCGGCGGAGACGGCCATCATCTTCGGAATGCCGAACGAGGCGATCAAAACCGGGTGCGTCGATGACGTTTTGCCGCTCGGACAGATCCCCGCGGCGATCGAGCGCCTTTGCACGGGGTAAATCGTGTTAACCTCGCCGCGAATCGGGCCCGGTCCATGAGCGAAGAGAGAGCGGAAAAATTTCTAGAGCTATTCAATAAAGGCAAGGAGTTCACCGAAGAGCTCCTGCGGGAGAACCAGCGCCTGCGCTACCGCGTCGCCTCGCTGGAGACCGAGCACGGCGACGCCAACGCCGAGGAGGTCCAGCGCCTCCGCGCCGAGATCCAGCAGCTCACCGACGAGAACCGCCGGATCCAGCAGCGCTTCCGCGAAGTCGAGGAGGAGAACAAGGACTTCGCCAACCGCTACATCGAGATCGAGGAGCAGAACAACAACCTCGCCAACCTCTACGTGGCCAGCTATCAGCTCCACTCCACGCTCGACTTCAAGGAAGTCATCCAGATCGTGCAGGAGATCGTCATCAACCTCATCGGCGCGGAGGCCTTCGCCATCCTCCTCCTCGACGAGAAGACGAACGACCTGCGCGCCATCGCCTGCGAGGGGGAGGACGCCGTCGCCGGCATCGACAACCTCTCCGCGCGCCTCGGCGAGGGCATCCTCGGCGGCGTGGCCAAGACGGGCGAGAGCTACTACATCAATCAGGACGTCGAGGGCGGCCGCATCACGCTGGAGAGGCCGCTCGCGGCCGTGCCGCTCAAGATCAAGGAGCACGTGATCGGGTTGATCGCCATCTACAAGCTGCTGCAGCAGAAGGACTCGTTCTCCGCGGTCGATTACGAGCTCTTCTCGCTCCTGGCGGCGCACGCGGCCACGGCCATCTTCTCGTCGAAGCTCTATTCGCAATCGGAGAGGAAGCTGAACACGATCCAGAGCTTCCTCGATCTGCTCACGACGACAGGCTAGGGAAGGGGAGAGCAGCAGCTTGCCACTCGAAAACGCGAACTTCCTGGTCGTCGAGGACTCGCCGACCATGCGCCAGTTGATCTCGTTCTCGCTGAAGCGGTTCAAGAACGCCAAGATCATCGAGGCGGTCGACGGCGTCGACGCGCTCAAGAAGCTCTCCGGCCCGGAAAAGATCGACCTGATCCTGACCGACATCAACATGCCGGTGATGGACGGGCTGAAGCTGGTGTCTCTGGTGCGCCAGAACTCGCAGCTGAAGGCGATCCCGATCATCATCATCACGACCGAGGGCGCCGAGGAGGACCGCGAGCGCGGCCTGGCCCTCGGCGCGAACGCGTACATCTCCAAGCCGATCCAGTCGTCGCACCTGATCAAGACGATCTCGGAGCTCTTAGCGGTGTGAAGCGCGTCCTCATCGCGCTCGCCGCCATCTTTTTCCTCGCCGTCCGCATCGTCTATCTCTACGCCCGCGCGCCGTTCTTCGACGAGCTGTATACGCTCTGGATGGCGGGGGAGCCGCTTGCGTCGATCGTGCCGCATCTGCTGCACGACTCCGGGCCGCCGCTCTACTACGTCCTCGCGCGCATTCCGTCGGTGATCGCGCTGCGCTGGGTGTCGCTGCTCTTCGCCGGCGTGACGTTCGTGCTCGTGCTGCGGAAGTTCCCGCTCGCGGCGGCGCTGCTCGCCGTCTATCCGGCCGCGGCGCTCTACGCGACGGAGGCGCGCGCGTACGCGCTCTGCGGGATGCTCGTGGCCATGGGCGTGCTGCTGCTCGACGAGGAGCGGCCGTTCGCGGCCATGTTCGAGCTCGTGCTTGCCGCGTACGCGCACTACTACGGCGTGCTTTTTTTTCCTTTGCTGCTTTTTCGGAGCGCCGGCGTCCGCGCCGGCTGGCCTGGCGCCGTCCTCGGCGCGGGCGGACGCGAGACGCGTCCGCGCCAGCCGGCGGGCCGCCGGCGCTCCGTTGCGTTCCTCGGCGCGCTCGTGCTCTTCATCCCCGGCTTCCTCCTCGCGGCGCATCAGCCTTCCGAGGCGATGGCGTGGAACGTCCGGCCCGCGTACGTCGTGCTTCTCATCAGTGTCGCCATCGTCGCGCTGCTCGCGCGGACGTGGCGCTTTGCGCCGGCGGTGCTGGTGCCGGCCGCGCTCGTCGCCGCGTTCGCGCTCGCGGGGCGCAACGTCTACTTCCCGGAGCGCTTCGAGTCGGTGCTGGCGGTGCCGCTCGTGCTGTGGGCCGCGGTCTCGCTCGAGCGATGGCGGCCGGCGCTGCGCTACGCGCTCGTGGCGGCGCTGATGATCGGCGGCGTGGCGGTGATCGCGCGCGACGTCGTCGACGAGCTCCGCCGCCCGCCCGACTCCCGCCTCCGCGCCGCGCGATTCGCCGCCGGGGCGAACGACGTCGTCGCGGCCGGCTACTGCTACCTCGTCGCGCGGACGACGCTCGGCCCGCGCGTCCATGCATTTCCCGCGGAGCAGGGCGAGCATCCAGGGTGGTACACGCAGCCTCCGATGGAAGTAGCGCTCGCCGCGGCGGGTTCTCTCCCGTCGAACGGCTTCGTTTTCATCGGCGACGCGTTCACGCCCGAGCTCGCCGCGGTGCAGCGGGTCCGGCGCGTGCAGTTGCGATTCCGCGAAGGGACCGCCGTCGTTTTGCAGGTCGAGCCCCGAGGCTTGACCGGCACGTTACACTGAGCCACCAAGAATGCCCCACTTCATCACCGACAAGTGCATCGGCTGCAGCGTCTGCGAGATCAAGTGCCCCACGAACACGATCTGGGGGACTGCCCGCGGGCAGTACTACATCCATCCCGAGCGCTGCATCGACTGCTCGGTCTGCGGCATCTACTGCCCGGTCGACGCGATCCAGAACCAGCACGGCGACTACATCCCGCGCGTGAAGCCGAAGGAGATCCCGAAAGCCGAGGTCATCAAGGAGCTCTGCACCGGCTGCGAGTTCTGCGTCGACATCTGCCCGTTCGAGTGCATCCACATGATCGAGCCGCAGGACGAGACGGTGGCCAACCACTACAAGATCGCCTTCGTGGACAAGAACAAGTGCGTGGCCTGCCGGTTGTGCGAGTCGGTGTGCGACAAGGACGCGATCGTGGTGCCGGAAGCGCCGACGCAGCTGAAGGGGTACCTGCCGGACTTTGTGGTGGCGGGGACGGGGAGATAGGCCACGGAAACTTAGAACGCAGAATGCGAATGCAGAATTGAGAAAGCTGCGCCGCAGTCGTTTCTTCATTCTGCATTCGCATTCTGCGTTCTGAATTTCCGTGGCCGTACATGACGAACGTGACCGATTCCGACATCCCCCGCCAGTCCCCCCGCTCCGTCCTCTTCCAGTTCGTGCTCTTCCCCCTCGGCATCGCCCTCATCGCCGTCGCCGTCTTCTACCTCTTCGGCAAAATGGCCACGCAGGAGCAGAGCGCCGGCGACTATCTGAACGAGATTCATTCGGGGAGCACGCACGAGCGGTGGCAGGCGGCGTATCAGCTGTCGAAGTCGCTCGACCGCGGCGAGGCGAAGAAGACGCCGAACCTCGAGCCGCGCGTGGCGGAGCTCTACCAGTCGTCGAAGAACGACGATCCCCGCATCCGCCGCTACCTCTCCATCGTCCTGGGCCGCCTCGGCGACCGCCGCGCCACGCCGCTGCTGCTCGACGGCGTGCAGGACAAGGACGTCGAGAACCGCGTCTACGCGATCCTGGCGCTCGCCGATTTGCGCGACCCCGCCGCCGTCCCGGCGCTGTCGCGGCTCGCCGCCGACCCCGAAAAGGACATCCGCAAGACCGCCGTCTACGCCCTCGGCCGCCTCGGCGACGCGCGCGCGGTGCCGGCGCTCGCCCAGGCGCTGAACGACCAGGAGCCGGACGTCCGGTGGAACGCCGCCGTCTCGCTGGCCGGCTTCGGCGACCGCCGCGCCGTCGGCCCGCTCAAGGAGATGCTCGACCGCGAGCGCCTCGCGCACGTCGCCGGCATGCGCGAAGACCAGAAGGAAGACGCCATGATCGTGGCGATGACCGCGTACACGCGCCTGGTCGGCCGGGACGCCGCCCCCGACCTGCAACGGATCGCCGACGCCGATCCGTCGCTGCGGGTGCGGGCGGAGGCGAAGAGGGCGTTGACGAAGTAGCGGTTAGGGAAGCTCTGCACAAGGCGTCCGTGTCATTCCGAGCCGCGCAGACGGTGAGGAATCCCCCGCCTTTCTGCGAGAGACGCGCATGTGGGCAGGGGATCCTTCGCCGTCTAC